>Ga0123355_10002492_pt1 | contig 26098 bp, 14 predicted proteins | sample TergutEmb28metaG_3_FD_89872 | JGI IMG/M metagenome (GOLD analysis project Ga0123355, IMG submission 89872) | Embiratermes neotenicus P1 segment gut microbial communities from Petit-Saut dam, French Guiana - Emb289 P1 | ecosystem: Host-associated > Arthropoda: Insects > Digestive system > Gut ...
AGCACCACAGTACCGCAAACCGCCACATCCAGCACTACCAGAAAATACACTCCACATGCAGTAACAAGTGTCTTTCTCCTGAAGATGGGCATAAAGATGCCCGGAACCTGTTGAGGCAGTGTCAATAATCAACATACACTATTGACAATAAATCATCTATATTGTTGCATCTTGTTGGTTTTTTTCCTCACGCTTTACTCACGATGCACGGTCACAGGAACATAAAGCTTACCAACTTTACAGTAAGCTGGGTGTGCCCCATGGCCGGTCTGGAGGGGCGGAAATTCTCGTCCCCACCGGAATTCGACACCCGACCGTCGGACCCATAGTCAGTCTCTTTACCGACTGAGCTACCGGCCAACATAAAGTCTGTTTACTGGGATTTATTTTGGGACTGTAACAGAGACAAAAATTCATCAGCCAGTAACATAAAAACCAACAAATAATGAACTTTTGTTACGTAGGAAATATAGGAACTTGTGTTCCGCTTTAATATTATCCTCCACGAATTGCTGTTGGAAAAGAAATTATAAAAGAATATTTGAATTTTTGCTTTATTGCTTGACATTTTCTGAAGTCGCCTTTGAATACAACGAAATGTGACAATGAATATATTTAACTGTTACAAACTAAACTTGCATTGTGTTACAGCAACGTAATGTTCACTGTCATTACTCTAATTTATGAGATGAAAATTTTTAGCAACTGTATATCGTACTGGTGGCTGCAGAAAATGTAGACAGTTGTTACAAATTCAACTTCTTCTTTCAAGTTCAAAATCAGTAGAAGGAGAACTTGTTTTGCAAAAGCAGGTTAAGTAGCGTTTGAGATGCTGTCTGAACTGAGAACTGGTACAGAACAGAGCGACAGGATTGAGACAGGAATTGAATAAAAGGAAACAGGTTGAAATAAGATACGTGTAGTCTAATTCAAAACTGGAATAAGCAGAGTCATGTAAAGCAAATTCTTCTTGGCATGAAAAGTAATAGGTCCAGTAGACGTGATAAGGCACATAGCTGATCAGAAAAACAACAGTCAGTCCCAACACAATCTTTGCAGAATTTCTGCGTGTTCTCAGTACAGGGTTTTGTGTCCCCTCAGACATAGCACGAGAGCTTGCTACAAGATGGTGGGCAGTCATGATGTAAGAGAAGGCAATCACACACAGAGGAAATACACAGGATACTAAGAGTTCAAAAATAACCACACGTTGATAGTACGTCATAGAACCTACATTCTGTACTTCTGAGCGCAAAATATTTGTGAGGACTGTTGGAACGGCGAATAATGCAGCCACAATCCACACTCCAAAAATTTCACACACAATTCCACTCCATTTTGTTTGTGAAGAGACACGAACTTGGAATGGATTCACTGTTACTCTGTACCGTTGGAAGCTATACAAAGCTACACAGTACGCTGACAGGCCGATTGAGAGTCGGCGGAAAAATGGAAGGGACGTTCCCTTGAAATCACCGTGATGCCACGTGTTATATATTCTATTTGCACAAGCTTCGAAGAAAATTACCGTTACATAAATAATATCGCTTAAAGCCAAGTTCAAGATGTACATATTGGGAACAGTTCGCATGTCCTTGTTGCTTATGATAATGATGAGAAGGATGATATTGCCGGTTGTACCAAATATAAAGGGAACTGCATGTGCTGGTAATTGGTAGTCTTGTAAAATCTCAATATTATCTTCTTCCTTGTAAAATGTCTGCAGGTCCCCAATGTCAGTTTCACTGTACCTTTCACTGTTGTAATCCCCATAATACTCTATATTACCCTCTAAACACAGCCCTTTCTCTAACACCCCCCACCACAAACTCTTCACCTCGTTCGGTGTGTCACATTTCGGCACCCAACTCTCATACCCAGTCGTTATGTTCCGATCCTCACACCATCGCCACACTTCTTGCAGCTGACAGTCACACAGTAGCAGGTTACCATACAGATATAGTGCGTACAGTTTTGGCAATGCTCTCAAAATATTTATGTCTACAGTCTTCAAATTATTGTGTCTCAAGTCCAAACTTTCCATGGCACTGACTTTTGAAAATGTTTCAACTGACAGTGAATTTATATGGCAATTTCCTTTATCAAGTGAGAACGTTTGTGGATGGAGGTACTGCAGTCTGTTTAATGACAAATTTACATATTTTAATTTAACCAACCCACTGAACACAGCACTATCCAAGTGAACTAAATTGTTCAAACTTAAGTCAAGATGTTCCAGACTGCACATATTCTCAAACGTGCCTGCTAATATGACACGTATCTCGTTAAACCGCATTAACAGTTTTGTTAACTTTGTAAGCCCGTTGAATGCTCCCAAACCTCTGAAGACAGCACTATCCAAGTGCTCTAATCTGTTGTAACTTAAGTCAAGATATTCCAGATTGCTCATATTCTCAAATATGCCTGGTATTAACTCACTTATCTCGTTACCCTGAATTGACAGCCATGTCAACTTTGTAAGACCGTTGAATCCTCGGAAACCACTGAACACATCCCTATCCAAGTGCTCTATTTTGTTATCACTTAAGTCAAGATGATACAGATTGCTCATATTGTCAAATGTCCCCTTTAATAATTCACTTATATTGTTACCCTGAATTGACAGGTATAAAATTTTTGTAAGCCCGTTGAATGCTCCCAACTCTATTGTTCTCAGTTCACATGAAAGTATATGCAAAAACTTTAGCTCAGTCATTGAAACAAAACCGTTCTTCTCCAACAACGTTATGTTGCTGTTATAAAGACTGATCGCTCGGACGTCTGTGAATTGGATTAAAGGAAGATCGGTTAATGATGTACTGGAGCAACTGATGTAGTATCCTGCTGTGTAACACTCGCATTCCTCAGGACACAGCATTGCCACTCTTACAGTCACGATCACCAACCATAACCAGAATGCAACAGCAGGTGTAGCCAACAGCAGTGACATCAGCACCACAGTCAGTCTTGATGGCATGGTGAGTTGCTGTAATCTGCAGAGAGAGAGGAATTGATAGTGAATGTTATTGTGTTGGTTGTGAGGGTCTGGGGAGGGCAATAGAGAGAGGAACTGATACTGAATGTTACTGTGTTTGTTGTGAGGGTCTGGGGAGGGCAATATAGAGAGGAACTGGTATTGAATATTACTGTGTGTGTTGTGAGGGTCTGGGGAGGGCAATAAAGAGATATTATGGAGGGTTGCAGTAAAGTGTGGTCCTAAGGAACGCACTAAAAAAATCACGAACTTCGCACGACATATGTATGTATATTTCTCTATATTACACAAAATTTTTCCTCTCCTGACTAATTATAAAATCACGGTCGCTGTCAGTTAATGGATAAATTTCTACTGTGTGACAGCTGGGGATTTGTGTGTTTTGTCTTCATTTAACATGCATGTTTTAAAACATAGTATCTTTTGTTTCATAACTTCATGGCTTTTTATATTTGACTTTATCAAAAATGTACAGTTACGTCATAATATTTCGTTGCATTGGTAAAGCAAACAACTGAAGTAAAGACACTCCCTATTGCCCATGTCACTCAAATTCACAACAGTAGCCCTGTCATGCCTCAATTGGTCAGTCAGAGCAGAAGGTCATGTTCAAGCACGAAACATTCCAATTGCCTTCTTGACACCAAATAATAAGCATTTTACTTGGTAATCTCACGGTACTTCCCACACGCTTGTCCATACCCTCACACTAACACTAGGTACTCACACTGCAACCACCGTCCACACTACACAATCTCACAATTCCACTACCCTGTTATTACCCTTAACCTAACAATAACTTATCACACTATTATTAATTTCCACACTAAACAATTTCACAATTCCATCCCCCTGTTAGTACACTTACACTAACACTATGTAATCACACTATAACCACCGTCCAGACTACACAATATCACATTTCCACTCCCCTTACAATACCCTTACACTAACACTAAGTACTCACAATATAATCATCATCCACACTAAACAATATCACAATTCCATTCCCCTGTCAATACCCTTACACTAACACTACGTACTCACAATATAACAACCATCCACACTACACAACCTCACATTTACACTTCCCTGTCAGTACCCTTACACTAACACCACGTACTCACATTATAACCACCATCTACAATAAAAAATCTCACAATTCCACTCCCCTGTCAATACCCTTACACTAACACTAAGTACTCACACTATAACTACCACCCACACTACACAATCTCACAATTCCATTCCCCTGTCAGTACCCTTACACTAACACTACGTACTCACAATATAACCACCGTCCACACTAAACAATCTCACATTTCCATTCTCCTGTCAGTACCCTTACACTAACACTACGTACTCACACTAAAACCACCATCCACACTACACTATCTCACAATTCCACTCCCCTGTCAGTACCCTTACACTAACACTACGTACTAACAACATAACCACCGTCCACACTACACAATCTCACAATTCCACTCCCTGTCAGTACCCTTACACTAACACTAAGCACTCAAACTATAACCACCGTTCACACTAAATAATCTCACAATTCAATCCCCCTGCAATTTCCCTTACAATAACAAAAAGTACTCACATTTTAAACACCGTCCACACTACACAATCTCACAATTCCAACCCCATCTCAGTACCCTTACACTAAAACTAAGTTCTCATATTAAAACCAACGTCCACACTACACAATCTCCCAATTCCATTCCCCTGTCATTACCCTTACACTAACACTACGTCCTAACACTATAACCACAATACACACTATTCAGTCTCACAATTCCACTCCCCTGTCAGTACCCTTACACTAATAATGTGTACTCGCACTATAATAAACCCCCATACTACACAATCTCACAATTCCACTCTCCTGTCATTACCCTTACTCTAACACTGCTTACTCACACTACAAATACCGCCATACTCCACAATCTCACAATTCCACTCCCCTGTCAGTACCCTAACACTAACACCATGTACTCACAATATAACCACCATCATCACTGCACAATTTCACAATTCCACTCCCCTGTCAATACAAATACACTATCACTAATTTCTCACACTATAACGACCGTCCACACTACTCAATCTCACAATTCCACTCCCCTGTGATTACCCTTACTCTAAAACTACTTTCTCACACTATAAACACCCCCACACTACACAATCGCACAATTCCACTCCCACGTCAGTACCCTTAAACTAACACTACGTTCTCTCAGTATAACCACCGTCCACACTACACAATCTCACAATTCCACTCCCCTGTCATTACCCCTACACTAACACTACGTACTCGCAATATAACCACCGTCCACACTGCACAATCTCACAATTCCATCCCCCTGTTATTACCCATACACTAACACTAGGTACTCACATTATAACCACCGTCCCCAACACAATCTCACAATTCCTTTCCCCTGTCAGTACCCTTACACTAACACTACGTACTCATAACCACCGTCCACACTACACAATCTCACAATTCCACTCCCCTCTCAATACCCTTACACTAACACTACGTACTCACTCTATAACCACCTTACACAATACACAATCTCACAATTCCATCCCCCTCTTTAACCTTACACTGACCCTATGTCCTCACATAATAACCACCGTCCATGTTACGGAATCTCAAAATTTTACACCTTCTTAACTAAAATATCTTCTGTGCCGGTTTAAAAAATATCAACATAAAACCAGTCAGTACTTTGGTGTTTTTTATACAGAAATTTCCGGAATTTTACCTTGGCTAGGGAAACTTTATACCCTTTCGTTGTTAGAGAAGGAATTGGTATAAATTTATACCGTTCTGATCTTTCACAGGAATTACCCCCCCGTCTTTTTTTTTTATTTATTTTTTTGAAAATTTGTATGAGGATGTGCATAATTTTAGTCATTAATTATTACTATGTATAGAGGCAAGTAGTGATAACGGTCCTGCCTCTGCACAGTGTGATAATATATGGAGGGGAGTGGAGATATAGCTCCACTCATTCTTAACCCGTCCAATTTACCTCCGATGGAAGAACCCGCTCTTGACTTCATTTAAATGCCTCAGGACATTTCAGCTTGCTAAGTACAAACAAATCGATTGTTGTTGTTTAGGGAAATAATGGCTGTGTGCTGTGGGAATTGTAGGAAACAGGTAAGTGCTGATTGTGTGGCAGTTCGGTGTTTAATGTTGAAGTGTTGGCACTTAACGTTTAATAACCATTGTGTTTTGGGGAGTTAAGTTAGACAGGCTTGTGTTGCACCTAGTTTATATGAGTTTTGTGAGTGTGGCTGTAATTGTGGGGGTGGTGATTGTGGCTGTAATAATAAGTGTGGTGAGTGTGGCTGTAATTGTGTGTGTGGTGAGTGTGGCTGTTATTGTTAGTGTGGTGAGTGTGCCTGAAATTGTGAGTGTGGTGATCGTGGCTGCAATTTTGAGTGTGGTGAGTGTGGCTGTAATTAAGTGTAACAACGTGACTCTTGTTGCAACATGAAACATGGGGATATGAATTTATGATCTTTATTTGAAGCGTGCTATTTAATTAATGCAGTTACATATGGCAGTATTCTGTGCCACACAGTTAGTTGCAAAAAATGCTGTCTGCATTTTTGAGGTGGCACCGTTAATAGATTTTAATTCACGTGGGCTGTGAATTGTGTATTAGGCTGATTACAGTTGATTGGAGAGGGCGCAGTGCGTAATGTGTTTCATAAAATTACCAAAGTCTTAAAATACAACATTCTTCTACCACAAATCAGTCTGTTTAATCTGATTTTAACATTATTATTAGTTTGGCCTTCAGTCGGCTATCATCAAGTGCTGTTCAATGACAAATATTAGTGCAGTTCAGTGAACATGTCAACATAACAATGATATCCACCCTTTACCAGTAACATTCACATCAAACAGCCGATATCCACCGATTTGTGCTGTCAGTAAGCAGAAATTGTGTGCAACAGTTTATTGCAATATATTGTTACAATAACTATCAATTGTGCAGCCTACAGTTGCATATTGTAATATTTATTTACACTTCAATACTTCATCATTTCTTAACCCTCCACTATAAACACAATACAGTTCACGAATATGTATTACTGCGTCTATATTTATATAGGTGGAGAAACGGGAATATAAAAACTAATAATTAGAATACTCGTCCAATATCTGAGAAAAAATGTGAATAAGGCGAAGCAGTTTATCAGCTATTTATAGACTTCAAGAAGGTTAATTATTCCGTTATGGGGAAATAGTGTATAACATTGTGAATGTGTTTGATATCCACATGTAACTGGTAAGGGTAATAAAAATGTATCTGACCTGAATGTATAAGAAATCCTGCTGGGAAATGTTTGTCTTTCATGTTTCCTATTAAATAATTTAAAAAAATGTGCATTATCATCATTGCTTTCAAGCTTAGCTTTATATTATAGCTTTAGGAAGGTTAAGGCAAACCGGTATAGCTTTGAATTAAATGGCACATACCGGGTTCTGGTTTGTACAGGTGATGTTAATATAATGGGGGAAGTGTATATACTGTAAACAATAATATATAATCTTTAGAGTACCCTAGTAAGCGAATTGGACTTTAAGTAAATGCGAATAAAACTAAGCATATTGTTATGTATTAAGATCAGGATGCAGGACGAAGTTATAATATAAAGATTGAAAATAGACCTTTAAAAAGTGTAAGAGTTAAAATTTGTGAACAATATTATAAAATGAAATATTTCTCAGACGGAAATTGAGAGCGGATTGAAGTCACAGAATGGTTACTGTCATTCGTTGTGTTGACGGTTGTCTTTCAGTTGGCTGTTCAAAAATATAAATTTAACGCAATGAACTATAGTTTCCTTCTTTTTTTCTTTTTGTATGGGTGTGAGATTTGTTCGCTCTTATTGATGGAGGGGCGTAGGGTGAGAATTAGTAGAGGAGAGGAGACGAGAGGAGAGGAGAGAAGATGCGTGTACAGGTTTTTTATTTTGGAAACCTCAGGGAAAGAGACCACTTCGGAGAATCAGTCGTAGATATGAGGACAATATTAAGATGATTCTTCAGAAAGTGGGATGTGGGGGTTTGGGCAGGATCGAGCTGGCTATGGAAAGGGACAGTTGGTGTGCACTTGTGAAGGCAGTATAGGAACTTCTTTTTCTCTAAAATAAGGGGAAATTCTTAGCTACCTAAAAACCGGTTATTTGAAAGATGGACTGCAACCTGGAGGGAGTAAGTAAGGAAATTTCGCCTTATCTATAGCACCAGCAATGAAATATCCGGCTTTTTAATATGAATGATGTTTGTAAAGAGTAAGAAATGATTTTGATTTTGATACTGTAACAGTACAGCAGTATTTGTTGTGCGAGATATTTTAGTGTAGATTTTAAATGTAGATATTTGTTTAATTGTAGACTGGAATTTAAGGATTGGGTGCTGAGGGAGATATTTGGGGGCGAGTTGGAGAGGTTAACAGGAGGATGGAGAGAATTGTATTGGGCTTTGTGGGAAAGGGGTTTGTGGTACAGGTGAGACGATTCGGTTGGGATGAAAATTACGGACAAAATGTTGTCTGAAATTCTGAATGAATTATATAGTTTTAGATTAAAGGAATAATATTAAAACTTACTTTAGATGTTTCGGCAGTGGCATGTCAAGTGGATTAGTCTGACTCAATGAAGAGAGCAACACTGTACAAGTCAGAGCGATGCTGTCAGTCCGTGATACTGCAATAGCTGCACAGAAAGTTTCAATTGAATTTGAATAGTGCAGCCGCTCATTGCTACTGGTCCTATCGAACACTGTGCTGTATCTGTATGACCAAGTGACGAACATCCGACCAAGACAGACCAGCGCTGTGGTGACCTCAATGACCGGAAATCCTCCGCAGAGTACCGACAGAAAACCCGGACGCACATTGCGTCTGAGTTGCGGGCAGCTTGCGAAGTCTTAATGTTTCAAGTGCTGTACAAATTACTAAACATGCCTGTTAAATGTCATGTTAAGAATGCTTGTCACTGGTCACAGCCATGATATTTATTTATAATATGGTGTCTCTTTTTTGGACTGGGTTTCTGTATTTCAAACAGCCACATGATATTTTGGTTGATACCGCATTTCAGATCATTAAATAAAAAATAGATATTCATAATTTTTCCCTCGGATATATATTCTAAATTTTCTAACAAATATCCCACAATATCCCCAGTCTTTTCCCTTCCCACGCTTTATCCATTCCCAATAACACAATCTGCTATCAACACAAAATTCCCCCAATCCCTTCCCGTCCCACGCTTTTTCCAATCCCCCCAACACAATCAGTTGTCAACACACAATTCCCACAATATCTTCCCTTCCCACACTTTACCCAATTCCCCTAAAACAATCTGCTGTCAACACACAATTCTTCCACTCCCGTCCCTTCCCTTCCCTCCCTTTATCCAATCACCCTAACACAATCCGCTATCAACACAAAATTCCTCCACTCCATTCCCTCACTTTATCCAATCCCCCTAACACAATCTGCTGTCAACTCACAATTCTCCCAATCCCTTCCCATCCCACCCTTTATCCAATCGCCAAACCCAATCTGCCGTCAATAAATAATTTCTCCACTCCCTTCACCTCACTTCCAACAATTTATCTAATGCCACCAAAACAATCACCTCTCAAAACAAAAACCCAGTAACGTAACGTTCTACTGTCCTTTCTCCAGTTCCAAATATTCTCCCCAGCACTCATTTCGTTAAACCAATCACCATTCTCACCACTGAACTATCCACTGTTCCACTCATATTCAAATATCACACAAATTTTATTATCAAAAATTTAAATCTTTTCACCATTCCATTTCACATTACAGTTCATATATTTATGTAGTACAGTCAGATAGAGATGTGACGTCTTGCATAATGTACAGTTTAGAGGATCAAATATTACCATTTGCTGGTGGCGTTTATCCTGTTATTTGTGTGACGAAAATTATTAAACAATATTGCTCAAAATTTATAGAAATCATTTTGGTATATACTTAGATTGGTAGGATGTGTACAAATTGGAAAGTTAACTTGACCAACTCCGTGAAGGAAATTTCTGCTGTCGATCAGTTCTTGAACACCGACACTCACAGCACACTGTCACTCTATCAGTTCCTGTACACCGACACTCACAGCACACTGTCACTCTATCAGTTCCTCTACACCGAAAGTCTCAGCACACCGTCACTCTATCAGTTCCTCTACACCGAAAGTCTCAGCACACCGTCACACTCTCAGATCCTGTACACCGACACTCACAGCACACCGTCAATCTATCAGTTCCTGTACACCGACACTCACGGCACACTCATTCTACCAGTTTCTTTACACCGAAAGTCTCAGCACACCGTCAAACTGTCAGTTCCTGTACACCGTCAGTCACAGTACAGCGTCACTTTATCAGTTCCTGTACACCGACAGTCACAGCAAACTCAATCTACCAATTCCTCTAAACCGACAGTCTCAGCACACCCCAATCTATCAGTTCCTGAATAACGACAGTCACAGCACACCATCATTTTTTTTCAGTTCCTGCACACCGAAACTCACAGCACACTCCATCTACCAGTTCCTCTACACAGACAGTCTCAGCACACCGTCAATCTATCAGTTCCTGTACACCGACAGTCAGAGCAAGCGTAACCTATCAGTTCCTGTAAACCGATATTCACAGCAAACCGTCACTCTATCAGTTCTTGTACACCGACAGTCACAGCACACCGTCACTGTATCTGTTCCTGTACACCAACAGTCATACACCATCATCACTCTATCTGTTCCTGTACACCAACATTCATAGCACAGCGTCACTCTATCAGTTCCTGTACACCGACAGTCACAGTACACTCTCACTGTATCTGTTCCTGTACACCGACAGTCATAGCCCATCATCACTCTATCTGTTCCTGTACACCGACATTCATAGCACACCGTCACTCTTTCAGTTCCTGTACACCGACAGTCACAACACACCCTCCCTCTATCAGTTCCTCTACACCGACAGTCACAGAACACCGTCAATGTATCAGTTCCTGTACACCGACAGTCACAACACAACGTCACTGTACCAGTTCCTGTACACCGACAGTCACAACACACCGTCATTCTATCAGTTCCTGTAAACCGACATTCACAGCACACCGCCACTCATCAGTTACTGTACACCGACAGTCACAGCACAACGTCACTCTATCAGTTCCTGTACACCAACAGTCACAACACGTCACTCTATCCGTTCCTGTACACCGACAGTCACAACACAACGTCACTCTATCAGTTCCTATACACCGAATGTCACAGCGCAACGTCCCTCTATCAGTTCCTGTACACGGAGAGTCACAGCACTCTGTCACTCTATCAGTTCCTTTACACCAAGAGTCACAGCACACTGTCACTCTATCAGTTCCTGTACACCGGCAGTCACAGCACTCCGTCACTCTATCAGTTCCTGTACACCGACAGTCACAGCACACCGTCACTCTATCAGTTCCTGTACACCGGGTGTCACAGCACACCGTTACTCTATCAGTTCCTTTACACCGACAGTCACAACACACCGTTTCTCTATCAGTTCCTGTACACAGACAGTCACAGCACACCGTCACTCTATCAGTTCCTGTACACCGGGTGTCACAGCACACCGTCACTCTATCATTCGCTGCTCAGCTGACCGTGTCACATCGTACTGATTAATGCTGTGTTTGATGAAATTGTTTTATCGATCTAAAGGGGGAATTCTTTTATAACTTATACAAAAATAATTTAACCTGTTCATTACGGCATTCCGTGAATCTGATTGCTACTTGAGGAATTGTTGACTCTAAAAGATAAAGGCAAGCAATCCCTGCACATTGGTGGACGGACTCTGAGTTTTCCATGTTTCTGAGTTTCCCCGAATTCAAAATGGTCAGTAAATGAATGTAAGATATTTATCAGCCTTAAAATCCGGCCGGCTTTTCCCGACCAGAATGTATTCCTGGTACTCCTTTCTATCAGAAGCTGAATCGAGCGAAGGGAAATATTACGGCCGGAATGTTTACGCTAATGAAAATTTCCCGTTATATCATCGGCAATCCAAACCGCAACATTCCTGCTTGTGGTGCAGTGCTTCAACCATCTGCGTCCTCTAGGGGAATCACCTTTCCTGATACTGACCATTCCGTACTCAAAGAAATTAAGGACAGTTCTTTGTTAAACGTTGTTGTCCGTACGGAAATCCGTTCCTTTAAATTCTTTATTTCCGCCATAAATTCTGTCAACTCAGCTCGCAGTTGCGCTTCGGCCATGAAGGTAAAAGCTGTGTCAATACATTAAACAAATTCTTAAATATGAATTTTTTATTTCTGACTTCTCTTCAACAATTCCCTGGTAATAACTTATGGTTTAACTCCTGTAAAGTAGTGTGCAATTTGCTGCGCGTGGTAAATAACTATCCCACCGCTGCAAACCAAGTTGTAATGCTTCTGGCATAATTGCACCTGCCTCGTTAAGACACTGTAATTTAAAGTGGCGCGGCTATTAACGTCAGCGCCGAAGTCACTAATTTCTATGCTGCCAGCAGCCAGATTCCAACCAAATTTAGACTGTCAGCAATCTGACAAATCTTCGCCCACAAAACGAAGTGAAATGCAAAATGCGCTCATTTATATTTCTCAGTTTACTTATCTAAAACTCCAGGGACATCAACTGGTGGTCAACTCTGCGTCAATTATGTCAGTAGAATTTGATAATTAACCCAAAAGTTTAATAATAAATAAATTTTAAAATATACAAACAACCATTATTTACACAATCACAATAGAGCAAAATCATCATTGTCATCATCATCATGTTCCTGAAGGGTTAGACGTGTTTCCTGTTCCTTGATCCTCAAGATGAAGTTGGTCCCTCCATCTCTTCCTAGGTCATCCAATGTTCCTTCGTCCTTTTGATTTATATTGTAGTGCTTGTTTTGGTAGTCTCTTTGTGTCCATCCTCTGTACATGTTGTAGCCACTTTTTCTGGTACTGTTTTATTTCCTTTACTATGTTCTCTGCCCCCGTTTTTTGCCTAATACATTGATTTTTTTTTCTAGTTTTGTTATTCCAACTAAATGTCTCAAAAATTTCATCTGTGCTGCTTCTAAACGTTGTTCCTCCAATGTAGCAAAATAAAAAGCTTAAATTCAGTACTTGACACAAATACTCGTCTTGCCTTCCTTTATATAGCCCAATGTAGGCCGGAAATTTATAATAAATTTCTGAATAAATTTCCTAATTAATTTTTCGCCGAAATTGCTCAATTCTTGTAAATTAACTCAAAACACTTTCCTAACAGTCCAACACAACTTACCTTGGATACTCAGCAGCAGTCTGCGTCTCGTACACACAATAAAACTTCTTCCTCATCCTAGAAGTCAGAACAACGCTTCACGTTAACCAAACACGTAAGTATAACCAAATTTTCCACGAGAATGAGGCCGTTTCCTGGTTACAGTGGACTGTGTAGATTAGGGCCCCTAAAAATGTGCGTATTCTTCAGTGCATTACACTGTTTGCGACGAGGGAGTTCGTAGAATCTGCTACTTTACGAAGGAAATCAATGTCTGACTTGCACATATTTGTAAGTGCAGTGCACTGCTATTGTCAGCATTAAAAAGCTTGACGCGTCTCTGCGCCACGGATTTCCCAACTCAAATTTATTAGTACATTTTATTACAATATTATTAGCCAATCTACGGCTCTTTCCTCCAAGTCGTGTCTCGCTTCAGTTTTTCAGGCTCGAAAATTGTGGGCTTATTTCTTATGTCATGTCTGCCACACTGTTAGCCCATCTCGCCCTCCATACAACCCTGTGTTTAGACCACCTCGTCTTTCGCTAATGGTTTCCTGCAATTTCTGAAATGGTAGTTATATTTCAAAGAGGCAGAATCGTCTGCGACGTTTGTCCTTTTCAAAGTCAGACCCGCACTGTCTGTCCAAACGTCTGTATCCACTTAACGAGCAACGTGGCTTCATATAACAGAAGAATGGTTAGGTCATTTTTACCGCTGTGAAAACCTAAAACCCCGCGTAACTGCATGAATCTTAGTCCTAATTCAATAGCTTATAATCTGTTACATTTTAACAGACAATGCCACTGACCGTGTAACTTCCGTTAGTGTTCTGTACAGTGGGCGTTAGCACATACCTTTAGATAACAATATATATTGTAATTGGTTAACAGTAACTGGGGTTCAGCTTTACAGTGGGATCTTTGGTAATGGAATTGATTGGTAAATTATCCTGTGAGACGTGCGACATACAGATGTTTACAGGATGAGATGGAGAGCATAACACAGGTTGTGTACTGGAAGAGGAAAGTACACAGGATATACCGGGTTAACCTATCAAGCACAGTGAGGTCAGCTGGTGGGTTGGTGGCTTTTAGAGCTGTGTGCTGGGGGAACTGCAGTAGGATGTTGTGGATAGAACTGGCTGTGTGTCATGTCGGTATTGCAACTGTCTGTATTGCATCTGTCGGTATTGCAGACAGACAAAATACATCAATAATCCGAATATCTCTGAAAATCTACTATCAGCTTCGTCAGGTGTGTCTGTCCGTCTTTCTGTCCGCATGGAACAAATGGGCTACAGCGAGACGGAATTGCGTTAAATGTTATATATATTTATATACATATACAGGATGTCCCAGGAGGAATGTGGCAGGCTTCGGGAGGGTGTTCGTTATGTTAAAGTATACCGATATAACCCAAAACACCTATGTCCAAAGTTGAACGGTTACGGAGATAATCGCCAGTGAATTCTGAAACTTTGACAGCTGTTACACACTTATTGATTACCAAATACATAATAAAACTGGCAGGAATATGTGGTTTCTGTATTGTTAATATGTGTACTTAACATGTAATTAACGTATGAGTGACATAAAGCCATTACATTGAATTACATATTCACTCGCATTAACACCGTAGTCGTCCCTAGGTTTCCAAGCACTTTACATGGCACATGAATAACCAGCATTATTGAAGTACTGATTTAACTTTGCTGACTGCGCATTTTGGTATAAGCCTAATACATAATTGTACTAAAATACAGTACCTGCTTTACAGTAATTGTTCAAAGTGTCCTCCTCCAGTTGCTATGCATTTTTCGGCACGCATCAACAGGGACTGAATAGCAGAAGCAACGTTGTCTGGGTGGTTGCGTATGTGTTCTGCCGCTGCAAAAATACAATCGCGCAGTGCTGCTCTTGACTCGACCTTAGTTTCGTACACTAACGTCTTCATGTGACCCGAGAGGTAATAATCAAGGGGTGTAAGATCTGGCGACCTCGGTGGCCATGCAACGGGCCAACCATGACCTAACCAGCGGTTAGGGAAGCATTTATTGAAGAACTCCCTCACGCGCCGGGTGTAATGTGGGGGAGCCCCATCATGTTGGAAGTACATTTGGCTCCTTATCATTAACGGTATGTTTTCCAACAAACCTTTTATCTCATTTCTCAGGAAGGCTTCATACGTTTTTCCCGTTAAATTGTTGTCAAACACAAAGGGTCCAATCAAACTGTTACCAAGCACACAACACCATACATTCACTGAAAATCTCCTTTGGAAGTGAGTTACACGTGTCTCATGTGGATTTTCATCGGACCTCATATGCACATTTCGTGAATTATTTATACCGTCCCGGGTAAAAGACGCCTCATCAGTGAATAAAATGACGCTTAACAGTTCGGATGTGCTGTTATCCATTGGCACAAATCAAAACGTTGAGCATGGTCGCCTGGTTCCAGATGTTGTACCGTTTGTTCATGGTAAGGATATAAATCTTCCTCATGTAAAGCTCGCCACACCTGCATACGTGATACGCCGATGCGAAAGGCTATTTTACGAGTGGGCAGACTTGGACTTCTCTGAACCACCTGAAGAATGTTCTCTAGTGTGTTAATCGTTCGTACCACCTCCCTTTCAGACTGCACAGCAAGACTTGGAAGACAGTCAGTATCACGCATTGTTTGGTGAATACGAGTAAATACACCTCTAGATGGAATCATTCGGTCGGGAAAACGGCTTTGGTATTCTTCAACAGCAGCACGTTCATTGCCATTGCAAAATCTATACACAAAATGCATGTCACAATATTCCACGTAGGAAAACATAAAAGGCATTTTTGTAACTCTGTACAAGGAAGTAACCGTTCAAAACGCCAGCACAGTTGACTGCATTCCAGTCTCAAGGACATGCGCAGTGTACTTCTAATGCGTCAGCTGAACAGGTGCAGTACGTGGAACCGCAAGAAGACCGCACACTTCTCTGGCCATTATCTCCGTAACCGTTCAACTTTGGACATAGGTGTTTTGGGTTATATCGGTATACTTTAGCATAAGGGACACTCTCCCGAAGTCTGGCACATTCCTCCTGGGACACTGTGTATACAGGGTGTCCCAGGAGGAATGTTCGAGACTTCGGGAGAGTGTTCCTTATGTTAAACTATACCGATATAACCCAAAACACCTATGTCCAAAGTAGAACGGTTACGGAAATAATGGCCAGAGAAAAGTGTGGGCTTCATTGGGGTCGACGTACTGTATGCCGTCCGTGACGTCATACTTCTCCAATGCGCCTGCCCGATCAACTAGACTTGTTAATGCAGTGACCTTGGCGTGAGCGCTACAGTCAGTTGGTGACTTGTGAAGTGCAAACATGCCTTTTGTTTTTTCCCACGTAGAATATTGCGATATGCATTTTGTGTACGGATTTTGTGATAGCAATTCAAATGCAGCTGTCGAAGAATATCGAAGACGTTACCCCGAAAGGAGAATTCCGTCTAGAGGTGTATTCACACGTGTTCAGCAGACATTGCGTGATAAAGTTATTCACTGATGAAGCGTCATTAAACCGAGACGGCATAAATAATTTGCGAAATGTGCATACGTGGTCCCATCGTAATCCACATGCGACATGTGTAACCCATTTTCAAAGGAGAATTTCTGTGAATATGTGGTGTGGTGTGCTTGGTAACAGATTGATCGGACTTTTTTTTTGTTTGAAAACAATTTAACGGGAAACACATATGAAGCCTTCCTGAGGCATGAGATACCAGGTTTGTTGGAAGACATCCCGTTAATGATAAGGAGCCAACTGTACTTCCAACATGATGGAGCTCCGCCACTTTACACTCGGCGCGTGAGGGAGTTCTTAAATGAATCCTTCCCTAACCGCTGGTTAGGTTTTGGTGGACCCATTCCATGGCTACCGAGATCGCCATATCTTACACTTCTGGATTATTACCTCTGGGGCCACACGAAGACCTTAGTTTAGGAAACTAAAGTCGATTCAAGGGCAGCACTGCGCGATCGTATTTTTGTGGCGGCAGACCACATAAGAAACCATCCTCAAAACATTTCATCTGCTATTGAGTCCCTGTTGATACGTGCGGAAAACTGAATAGCAACTGGAGGAGGACACTTCGAACAAGTACTCTAAACCAGGTACTGTATTTTAGTTAGTTATACCGAAGCGTAACCCTAAACCCTTCTGTGCACTGCAGTCCGCGCACGCTAGCTCTGACGTCACGAGATAACATCAGCTGCGGCCTGCGTAAAGTACTTGGAAGTCTAAGGACAGCTATGGCACGAGTGCGAGTGTTTTTGTAGTTCAATTTATTGGCTTTATGTCACTCACAATTGACTTTGATGTTACGCACAGCTATTAAAATTACAGAAACCACATATTCCTGCCAGTTTCAATATGTATTTGGTAATCAATAAGTGAGTAACAGCTGTCAAAGTTTCAAAATTCTCTGACAATTATCTCCGTAACCGTTCAACTTTGGATATAGGTGTTTTGGGTTATATCGGTATAATTTAACATAACGAACACTCTCCCGAAGTCTCGCACATTCCTCCTGGGACACCCTGTATAAAACACATTGTGTTTATCGACTTGTGGGCATTAATGCAGGAGGCGATTTCCTAGGTTTTGTGATCAAAGAGTTTCATATAAACATGTGTCTGATTTTGGACCGTTACGGACTTATAGGCATTTTTTAATCCCTGTACACGCCCTCGTGTGAACCACGTCTTACCAACTGGCAGGTGATGTACTCAACTTGGTGGTTTATCGTTTGCGTTGCGAGCATTATTTTGGCTTCGTGATTCGATCACCCAGCCACAGACAGTTCTGTTTCGGTATCTCGACTTTTGGAAGGTATTTGATGAACGTGGGGAAGGTGGGGTGGGTGGGTATTCGCCTGGCCAGTGTATACTGCGTGACTCAGTTACTAATACGTGTTCAAAAACACTTATCACTAACATTACAGTGACTGTGCCGGCTCCTGATGTTCAGAAGTGTATGGCGATAGTTTCGTAAGGGCATGGGCAGTAGATGCGACAGTATGGAGTGAATGTTGGTCCTGTTAGTATTCTCATCTCGGTGCGTCTGTTAAGTTAACGATGCCGTTTACATTTTAAGTTGCAAAGTATGTAGATATGATTTATGTTTACGGTTTTTTGCGGTAATTCAGTTCATGCCACAGCTGAATATCAGCAACGTGTTCCGAACCAAAAAATACCAACCCGAAGTGTGTTTACTCGAGTTTACCAGACATTGTGAGATACCGGTACACTTCCCAGCGTTCGATTTGTACCCGAGCGTGATGTTAATGAAGGTGTCGATGGAGAAGGCTTTGATCAGATGGTACAGAACAGTCCACGTGCGAGTATGCGAAGAAATGCAAGACGTCTTCATCTTCCCCAGAAAATTTCAGGCTGCTTCATTTTCGGTCAACAGAGGGTATTTATGTTTTAACACCCACAATAACAATTTATATCACAATATTCATCTACGGTGCAGAATGTCTGCTGAGAGAAAACGACTTCAGTTTCCCTCTAAATATTCCAGGATCCTTTAAATTCTTTAAGCAATTGGGTAAATTATAATTGTATTTTAATGTAGTAGTTGGTTAAAGGAACAAGAAATGTTAGAACCTTTGATGTTGCAGTCAAGATTGGAACCGGAGATTTACAAGAAGCTCTCTGAATTGTGATGGTGGTTGGTACAGTACAGTACTGTAAAATACAGTGCAGTACAGTACAGTACTGTAAAATACAGTACAGTACAGTACAGTACAGTACAGAACAGAACAGTAAAGAACATTAAAAAGTATAATAGAGTAAAATACAGTACAGTACTGTACAGAACAATAAAATACAGTACAGTACAATACAGTACAGTAAAATACAGTACAGTACAGTACAGTAAAGTACATTAAAGTACATTAAGTACAATACATTACGTCACCGTACAGTACGGTAGAGTACGCTAAGTAAATTAGAGTACTGTTCAGTAGAGTACAGAACAATACAACACTGTGCAGTACAGTGAGAGTGTAGTTTTTGTTTAGTGCTGTACACAAGGACATAGATGTGACACATTTCGCTCGGTGTGTTACATTCCGCCGACAATCCCCAAACGTTCTCTCTCTGTCACGAGCCTCACACCATCCGAACACTTCCCGTAGTTGACAGACACACTGTAGTATCTACCCCGGGTTACTTGTTCCCTGTTAATCCGTCCGCGGGTGGACACTACTTGTTATAAGGTTGATAGTTCACTTCTTAACTCCTAGGTTAGTGCTGCCACCATGTCAACAATCTTTTCCTATTATTGACAACTAATTCGTTCTAACTTCTCCATATGATGTACTGGAATTCAAGGATGTAGTAGAGCCGTTCAAATAATTCAATTCAATTCTAAAATGTATGTTCCAAAATGGAAAATCTAGTAATTAAATATCCTCAATAGCAATTTGATTAATACACAAATATGTTAAAACTACTCAATTTAAATAATTGTCTCACCCCGTATATATGTACCTAATCGCGGTGTAATTTGGAATTTTGAACTCAATAAAATTAACTAAATTCTAACCTAATTTGCTCGGCTCAAAGTTTATAAAATTTTCAATCCAGTCAACCCAACTCTCCTTGTATATATAGAAGACAGCTGCACTATAACCAAAACTCAGTCTCCGCTTTGCACCAATTCAATACAGTATGCACAATGTAATAACTTCCTTCAACATGGAGGTACGTAGCAACCGGCAACAATCAAGTAATCAAATTATTTCATTTGAGCGGGAGCTATTATCCGTGCAGTGAATATATATATATATATATATAGGTGAACTGATGTATCATAGATTCTTAAAAGTTTAACAAACCTTGGAACGTCACTATAGACTCTAACATATGGTTAAGGTGTAACAAGCAGACAAAATGCAGACCTCAGTCACTTTCCGAAGTGCAGTGAACTGCCTTCGATGCGCTGAATTTGCAAGAGTGCAGCTAGCGGCAAAGTTCCGAGTGATTTTTGTACAACTAATTTCAACGTCTGTAGACAATGATACTCAAATTTGATATTCACTACAACACTGTAGCCGGTTACCATAAAGATACCGAGCGGACAGTTTGGGCAATGCTGTCAGTATATTTATATTGTAGCTCAGGTGAAGCCATAGTAGTGCACTGAGCTTTAAAAATATTTCAACTGAGAGTGAACTGATATTGCAATGTTATTAACCAAGCAAGGACGAAGAATGTGAATTGATGAAATTGCGGCCAGTTGGTACTTGAAAGCCGTGATTGCTGTGCGAATATACGAGGGGGTGCTGATAAGTCCTTAGCCCGACAAGGAAGGAAACCAGCTACAGCGAACAAGCTCAGGATTTATTCAACACACTCTTCACGAATCTTAATACAATTCTTAGCCCGTTGTTCTAATTTATGTAAGCCACTAAAAAAATCAGAATTTTGTTCGTCCAAGCAGGTCTCCGCGGCTGTAATGACCTTCGCGTCGGACGAAAAATGTCAAATTTACAATTGTTCTTTCAGTCCGGGTAACAGAGCCGGGAATGGCATATGATAGTGCATGGTCCCCTAATGTTTGTGTCAGAAAGGAGTGAATTTCCTTCGACACATTGTCTTGCAGGAAAAAAAAACCTGATGACAGCTCGCGTCACCAGACATGCTTCTTTTCAGCCTCAGTAACAAGAAAGGACTTGCAATTCGGCACATGAACAGACCCCTTTCCAAAAACACTATCAATTCCGTCCTACGACACACGGAAGTAGGCCGGTCTGCGGTGGTAGCATCGTGCTAAAGCCCGCTCGAGACAGTGCGCTGTAGGCAGCTGATAGCGTTGAACAGGAGACCAAAGCAGTGGCAGTATGGCGCTGGCGGACAGACATTTTGAATGGTACTCACAGAGATACTGCGAATTGTTGGGAACTCTTAATGGCAATAGAACTGTGTACTTGAAACTGTGTGTATGGAGTGAAAATGACTAGTATGTTAAATGGGATATAATATTATGCGTATTATGTTTTGAAAGGAAGATATTTGATATTAAAGCAGTCCTGTTATTTAGTGAAGCTGTTTATAAACCGTGTGGGCGATAGGAGGGTGCGAGAAGAAGGAGGCTAAAAAAGAGAATGCTTGTTGTAGCTTACTGTAGCTTGCTGTAGCTTACTGTAGCTTGCTGTAGCTTACTTAATTCTTTGTACTTTTGTATCGTTTCTTGTTTTTATAAACGAAATTCAGTTTCTGATAAAATAAAACAAGATGGCAGGATGGGAAAAAAAGAAGGAACTTAATGGAGTGCTTACAGAAATATTTAGAAGAAACGAGGAAAAGACAGCCGAATGGCAGCGATTGTGTTGGAAATAAAAATGCGCCGTTAGAAAATATTTAAAAACAAAATCTGTGATTTTCGTAAAATTATGAAGGCAGATGAAGTGAGAGATGAAACATAACGTTTCGTTTGTGTTGTTCTCTGCTACGTACATCTGGCGTAAAATTGTCAATACCGTAATGCTCATTTTTAGAGTAAGAGTAACCTGTATATAAATACCTGAATCAAAATAAGGTAAAAATATCTTACATTAAAGACAGTATCTTAACTTCTCCTCGCACACAATTTATGTGCCTAGTCACTTTATAGAAAAGTAATGTGCCTTCTAACAACAATTTTCTGCAGTGCACATTCCTTATTTTAATATTAAGCAATTCATTCTTAATGAACTGTTAGTCTTAATTTCTTTAGTATTTGACACACAATAATTTCCACTTTCAGCTCTCACTCCAATTTTCAATTGTCACGCCCACCCTTCGTTTTATCTCTTCATGTCTGCTTAATTTTACTATCGATTCTACCTACAGACTAATTCTTATTCTTGTTCAAGAACTTGGTTCTGTGTTCTTCAGCTGGATTTAGGTGCTTTGAAAAATTGCGAAAAAAAATTATTGCCTTCGTCCCGTCTATCCGTCCACACCAAACAACTCTGCCCCACTGAAAAAATTTTCATGAAACTGGAGTTTTGGGTACGTTTTGAAATTCTGTCCAGAAAGTTCACATTTCCTTGAAACCTAACAAAAGTATGTGCAATGCGTACTTTACATGAAGAACTGTGAACACTTATGATATTATCTAGCTCAAATTTTCTCAGAATAATAAGAGTTTAGACAGATTTTTAGAGAAAATCAAGAAGCCAATTTTAGCCCCAAAAGCTTTTGTCCGAAAATCGTGCCGTTTATGTGATGGGAAGTGGGAAAATGTGGTAGAGCCGGACAGGCCACAGATGACAATATAACACGTCACATGCCCTTCGCATGCTGCATAAACAAACACTACATAAACACTCAATATGAAATACTTACTCTTCTCACAAAAACGACGATTTCGCAAAAAGGCCCCAATAATATTTTTTTAATTTTCTTGCTTTTCATATTTACCTTTAATCCTATATGTAATGGTAACCAAATTTCTCAGTTCTGTGATCCTAAGTGCTGTTTCCTGATGCATGTCTGGCCACTTGTTGTTCAGCAGCTCCTCTCTCCGGACACCGTTGTGTTCTGTGTGTTGTAACTTATTTAATGTTTACAATGTTCTTTGAAACTTGTTCTGTACCGCTGTACATCATATATTTAATGGAAAGTTATAGAAAACCGCTAGTAATTAAATACAGCAAGAAGTTGTTAAAAACTCTTAAGTTATGGGTTGAAGATTTGATGGAATGACGGTTTGTTTGAACATGAAATTAATTTGCTGTTCGCACTTGCCTCTGCTTTCAAGAGAACATAAGTGGGTGAATAGACATGATCTACTCGATGTAATGCTAGACATAGTAATTTAATTTCTACTCAGATTTCTAAACACTAATTTAGATTTAAAACTGGTTAATAATATGTATGTTATATTACACTGGTTACACCTTGTATTAAGTGCTTAGTACAGCACTGTTGGTACGTTGAATTACCTTGGACACACATTGTATTGAAAGCTTGTAGTAGCAATAATTACACACTATATTGAGCACTTGTGGTAGCACTGGTTGTAATGTAATTTACTGTCGTAAATTGTGACATGGTCACTTGTAGAACACTGATTGAATATATAGTGACATGGTCACTTGTATCACACTGAATGATTCACTTGTACACAACACTGTAGATGTGGTACTCACTTGCACTCTCGGCGTCAGGAGAGCAGTAATACAACAATCTCGCACTAACCCGAAACTTATACACTGGTAATATTGTGGGACATAATCCCTTTACATACAGACTCTGGGGGCGGAGCCTGTAAACGAATGCCTTTGTAATAAAAAATATAAAAAATTAGTAGGCATTCGGCACCTTAGCTCACAATCAAATTATGTATGTTTACATGATGCAGTGTAAGGCAGGAATGCTGCCTGATGTCAAATTAGACTGATGTTAATGATCCCTTTGTGTTTTGGAGATCATACCGACGCAGGTCTGGACCCTACGGAGTTTGGATTTTAACTAACTTAATCAGGCCCGGGAGGACGCTAGCTTGGAATTTGGAACAAAGACCATGGCTGGTCTATTGGCGTCAGCTTGGCGACAGCAAGTGGGGTGCGTAGTAACATAACACAATGCTAGGGGTTTCATACAAAGAACAAGTGTGCCTAGCGCTCTTCGAAATTTCCACTACAATTCTATTGGCTACAAATTCTTACTTACCCAGCAATATCCTTGTTGCTAAGGCACGTTTTAAAGCCAGATGGCCTGATTCTCAAATATAATAAAGAGAAACCTAAGCTATTCTCTATAGTAACAAGAAACATAAGAAGTACTCTTACCCTCTTAAATGATTACACAATAGAAAATGAAAACACAATTAAAATACAAGAATTCTGTCCCTTCGTGCTAGACATTTGCCGATTGAAGTAATGTCAGGCACAATCTAGACGAGAGACTTACAAGGGATGTAGTAAAATTCTTCGCAGTCCAGAGCACTGTAACCTGTGAAGAATCATTGTGTGCAGCATTGTACAGTGTCAGAGGGTCAAGAGAATGTTGCGAACAGCAGACAGCTGTATCACACCACAAACTGTACACTGTACAGTGTGCTCACTTACACAACATATGTAGTAATCAAAGTTGTGGGCCTGCATTCATCATATAACAGAATTGGAGTAATACAGTAGATGTGAGAAGGCAAAATTTGTATTATATAGAAACATTGAATGTTCATAAAGAGCACAACTATTTTCGTATTAATTGTAATTTTTCAAGTTTTAACTAATATATAAATAATATATTTGACATAATGATAGACAAAGGCATAAACCAATACCTAGTGTTCATAAAAACCAACAAAATTTAAACCAAGTTCACTTAAAAAATAAGCTAAGAAACGCACCAATCAGACCAGTTGTAAATAATACACAAGTGCCAATTTACAAAATCGCTAAATACTTCAATTACAGGTTATATAACTTAACACGTATGCCAACAAGAATAAATGTAACATATACCAAGAATTCACGTGAATAATCACAGGAATTGAAAAATATTCAAATTAGTGAACACAACAAAGTGATTACAACACACATAAAATATTTATATGTTAATTTACCCATATATTGCTTCCTTCAAACAATTAAATTTTGGTTAAACAAATATAAAAATAATAAAAAAATATCAGAACATTTTATACCTTCTGAAAGTAACACTAAAGTAAAACAATTCTCAGTAAAATAACCAAATATTTTCAACCGGAAGAAACATTACAATGGGATCGCCGATTTCTAGCAACATAGCAGTGATTCATCTTCAAATTCTGGAAGTAATGCATATAAAACCATGAATGGAAAGCAAGAAATAATATACTACAAAAGATAGGTAGATGATATAATTATTTTTGACCAAAACTAAAGAGATGAGAAGACAATTCTGATCATATGGATAACATAGACGAGCATTTGGAAGTCTATCGGAAGAAGAAAACAATTCCATATACTAACTGGAATTTCCATTCACAGAAAAACCAACAGCGGTGACTTAGGAATTTATAGGGAACAGAAACATACTGATGTTACTATACAATTTATAGCAAACCCACTTGTACTGATGTTACCATAGAGTTTATAGCAAACCCACAATTACTGATGTTAACATACAGTTTATAGCAAACCAAAAAATTTGGATGTTACCATGCAGTTTATAGCAAACCCACACATACTGATGATACCATACAGTTTATAGCAAACTCACACGTACTGATGTTACCATACAGTTTATAGCAAACCAACAAATTTGGATGTTACCATACAGTTTATAGCAAACCCAAAAATTCTGATGTTACCATACAGTTTATAGCACACCCACATATATTGATGTTACCGTAGAGTTTATAGCAAAACCATATATTCTGATGTTACCATAGAGTTTATAGCAAAGCCACATATTCTGATGTTACCACACAGTTTATAGCAAACCCACAAATACTGATGTTACCATACAGTTTATAACAAACCCACACATTCTGATGTTACTATACAGTTTATAGCAAACACACATTCTGATGTTACCATACAGTTTATAGCAAACACACATATTCTGATATTACCATACAGTTTATAGCAAACACACGTACTGATGTTACCATACAGTTTATAGCAAACCAACAAATTTGGATGTTACCATACAGTTTATAGCAAACCCAAAAATTCTGATGTTACCATACAGTTTATAGCACACCCA
>Ga0123355_10002493_pt1 | contig 26098 bp, 15 predicted proteins | sample TergutEmb28metaG_3_FD_89872 | JGI IMG/M metagenome (GOLD analysis project Ga0123355, IMG submission 89872) | Embiratermes neotenicus P1 segment gut microbial communities from Petit-Saut dam, French Guiana - Emb289 P1 | ecosystem: Host-associated > Arthropoda: Insects > Digestive system > Gut ...
ATCCAGTTAGTCGCGGACTCCTGAAGATGGTCGTATTAACGGCCGAAACATGTTGAGCAATCAATGAGTATTGAATAAATAATAAAATAAGTGGCATCAAGTTGGTTTTTCCCTTTACGCAACATTTTAAATAGTTAGAAGCAGTCCAAGTGACAGTTGGATAAAGACCATTAACCCGGACGAATATAAGACTTGTCACTAACAACAGAAAAGCAGGAAGTGACGTTTTGTAATGCGTGTTGTGCCGACGATAGGAAAGTGCACTGCGCAACAAAGTCACATTGTCCTTTAACGAAACAAAAAAGAGGTCAACACTTGGGAGGGAAATCAGAAATTTATGTGCAATACTTTACCGCTCTAAAAATTCAGTCACTCAACCTTACTTTTGACAAGAAGTACGAGAACCAAAAAAACAAATTACGACGCCCAAATAATGACTGAAAATAAGGACTTTGTGCAGAAACTGGTAGCGCTGGTGAGTTAGTTTCTAATGGGCCGAGTGACCAAGATTCAGCGGCCGTATACATACCAATAGCGGGGATTCTGTTTGTACTATGGAATGAATAACTTTTAATATACTCAGAGAAATGTGAAGAGGGCATTTCAATACTTTCCGAAAATGATTCCCCAACTACGTCCTCAGACACGGCAGAAATGTTAGACTGCGCGCAGGGCCATGTCCCACAGTCAGTATAATGTACATCTATCCCATAGACACTAAGACCAGTAAGTAGACTACAGTAGCTTATATCACAAAATTATCCCGTTTATTTAACTGTCAGATCTCGTAATCCAACATTTCTTTTTCCCCTCATATCAAGTCAGGTTCCACAGGCATCATCATCTGCTACTTCTGACGTTGTCATGGCGTACGGTCCATTTACAACCCCTAAAACAACAGCCATAATTCCCTGGGTTAAGCTGTAAATACATAAAAATTATACCATGCCTGCATTACAGCTGTTCCCTTAAAAGTTGGATCTGAACATAACCTGACCCCCACCCCCCAACAAAAACAAACAACTGACACACGCGGCTCCTATGATCCACAGGCCTCAAAAAGTGTTACTGTGAAAGCTGCTGCAGTTACCGCGTTGTTTGACTTCCTAAAAAGCATTAAAGTTCCGTTTTCAATTCATGATTTTAATACAGTGTGTTCAGAGATACGCAACCTATTGACAACACAAAACACTGGCGTACAATGAAGTTCCAAAATTCACCAATCAGTATACATGACACAGATATATCATATTATTCTTCCTCAGGGACTATAACTTCACTGTTTGAAAGTTTTGGACTCCTAAAATACTTCCTTCAATTTAGCCCGATCCTGAATGCATTTTTCCAGTTATTTATTTTCATAACCCTTACATTTTCTTTTATATCGTTTTACCTTCTAATTTTTGGCCTTCCTGCCAATGTTATAGATGTCAGTTTCCACTCGCATAATTTTTTGAGCAGCCTATCATTTGTAGTTCGATGTACATGGCTAAACCAGCTTATTCTCTGCGTCTTAATGTAGTTAATTATATTCTTATTTCTAATTAGGTTATTTAATTCCTCATTTGTCTTAATTCTTTATGAAGTTATAGAATTCAACATTCAGTGTAAATGGCACAGACATATTGCAGCGAATATTCCGGAAGACGATTCGTCGAGTGCGTTTATGAGGAACAAAGAGTTAGGTCACGGGGAAATGAAACCGCACGACCTGGCAGCTATAAGAGGACAGTAATCTCCTGCTTATTAAAAAGTCGACGCTTGCGCATAAGTACGATTTTGGGATGTCTAGTCGAGCGGTGAATCTATCCGCTTCCCTACCCGACGCAAACGAAGTTAAACGCAGCGGCGTATAAGCTGCTTGGTCGGTTCCAAGCAAAACGTAATTGTTGTTAGAAGAAGAAAACATTTGTGTTTTAAAATCCACCATATTAGAGGTTTGGCGGCCCCTGACAGTCATCACTATCAACAGCTTCTTCCACGCCATTCCATTGTATCGTGCGTCCATTGATACAGACCATTAACGCGAAGTATTAGTAATTAAATTATTACTTACAAAAACATTTTTGATTTCAATTTATAACAGAGCAGATTAACGTTTTGAAAGCCAAAAATCCATATAAATTATGGACCTATATAAAACATCTGCTCCCACTTCACAAAGAACAATCTGTGTCCACTACTATGCCCGACTAGCTAATGATGATTAGGAAATAAATGTTAACTGCGGTAACCACACAAAACACATAAGCACATGGCACGGCAATACACAGGGTCCTTTAATGTTACATCAAGTGGTGCACATAATTACCACTGGCCTTCAAATGGTTAATCTCAGAGAAAAGTGAGAATTCAGCGTCATTTGCTTCATTTTACATTCGTGGTTCCGTGCATCGTAATTCTAGGTTGAAGAAATCCAACGAGATGCAAAAGTATGCAGATATTTATTTATTGCTAAATTACTCTACAAGTTTCGGGCGTCCATCGCGTCCGTCATCAGGAGTACATAAAACTGTAGTTGCAGCCTCTGGTACAGATCATACTATCTGGGGAGCAAGCACGTTTGAGGAAGATGGCTACCCAGATAATATGATCAGTACCAGGGGCTGTAACTACAGTTTTATGTACTCCTGATGATGGGCGCGATAGACGCCCGAAGCAGGTAAAGTAATTTAGCAGTAAATAAATATCTGCATACTGTTGCATCTGGTTGGATTTCTTCAACCGATATTCTTAATTGTCCATGAGGTAAACAGTTGAATAATCCGAAAGCATGTCAATAGATTGTTACGGATTTCAGTGACAGAGATGTGGAAGGCAGTCACTCTCACGATAGTCGGCGACTTGTAAATCCGATGTTCCTGGCAACTGTTTAGACAACAGTGATTATATCTTTGCAGGAGAATGTTAGCAAGGAAAAACAGTAACTGACAGAAGGTATGGTCAGTAACAGAGAGATGCCAGCCACAATGCAAGAGCAGGAGAAAGGGAAAAGCGTTGCAGAACTAACAAGACACTTTAACTGGAGGGGGGATAAAACAGCGTCACTTAGAAGGTTCGCAGGCTTCGACCGCTCGTCCTTGCGATACAAATAGTGAGAAAATAAAAGCGAAGATGAATACATTAGAATTCCGACAATGGTGACTTGAAATGAGGGACGCGGAATTTTGATTTTTGGTTAATGCTAAAGCGCATAATTGGGAAAACTAAATTGACTTTCAATCTAAAGAGTTAGTTCCGATGAGTTTAAAGGGGGGAGTTTCATGAGTAACGTGCAGTGACAACTTGAACTCTTGGGAACCATCTCGGCATTTGCCTGAGGACAAGAGAAAACCACGGAAACCCGTGTTGAGACGACAGGTCAAAGAACCTTCCGGATGCATTCTGACTTATAGCCAGCAGTCCGGCAAACAAAAGACGTAAATCCACTAACGTTTTCCTAATATGTGAACTGGTCAGTATTTCTTGGTCATTAAAGAAACTAGTTCATTTTTATCTGCTAACAGAACATACTAATGGTTTTTGAAAGGAAAAATTTGAGGAAAATATTTGGCCCAACCTATGAAAATGGATCCTGGAGAATAAAAACTAATCAGGAATTGGATAAACTAATAAAACATAAGAACATAATAAACTTTGCCCGAGTGCAAAGGTTAGGATGGTATGGTCATATTGAAAGAATGCAAGAAACAAGAATGGTCAAAGCAATACACGCCTGGAAACCCATTTCAAAGAGGCCAATGGGGAGACCAAAGTTACGCTGGGAGGATGATGTTAAAAAAGATATACAGAGGTTAAAAGTGCCAAATTGGAAGACTTTTGTCCAGGATAGAAGAAGATGAAAGGAAGTGGTTGGGAAGGCCAAAACTCTGCACTAAGAGTTGTAGAGCCGTACCAAGAAGAAGAAGAAGAAGAAGACGAAGAAGAGAACAAACTGGAAAGCTCGTTTCATACAAGCAAATTCTGCACAGTGGCAAATAGAGAGTTGGGAAGCTAACTGACGCGCAAACACGTCAAACTGAACAAACGGTTAGCTTTCGACCTGCGTGCACATTTTAACTGCAACACTAACGAACATAATATCGTATTCGAAGAACACCATGGCATGGCGCGTCCTCAGGTTGTGGGCAGTGGACAGGGCACCAGATATGGAGGGTAGCTTCAAAATGTATTGAATAAGCAGTCACGGACAGCCAAGTCGTCATCACAGAGCTGAGAGCTGGGCGGGCAGCTGTTAATACCTAGACATCTGTGTTTGTGTGTGTGCATATATACACCACATATTACACAATGCTACACAGAGTCTCGGACTGGGAGTGATTCTTTGGAAGGACCTACACGACAATACATAAGTCTTGAAGGTTTCGCGGCGACAGAATTCAATGAAATATTCTCGGGCAAACAGCCGTGTCAAGTTGTGAAGGTTTTCCGAAGTTTCAGGGACCGTCCCCATCTTCAGCGTGTTGCTGGTGGTTTGGTAGTTTTTGTTCTATCAAGCCACCAGAAACACGCTGAAGATGGACACGGAGTCAGTGCCTGAAACGTCGGTAAACCTTCACATCTTTACGCGGCTGTCTGTAGAGAAAATTAAATTGAATGTTAAATAAGAGTTGGAGATTGGAATGTCAGATTCTCTGAAAACGTTTCAGAATTAGTGGCAGTCAGGAGGTCGGATGAGATAAGGGAACCAGCAGAGGATTAGAGCTATGCTTTTTTCTACGGAAAAGGAAATGGAAATTGACAATTAGGGAAAGAATTTTTTTTCACACAGGAAAATCACGTCAACAATCAAAAGAGTAAAATTTGTTAGTGATGGGATGGCACTATAGAGAGCAGAAATCACTGGTATGATTAAAAAATGCTGTTTTTTTAAAAAACATAACTTCACTCTATGATATTGTTCTTTTGAGTGACAGCTGAGGATGCCAGTGGTGATACAAAGGCAAGTTGCTATGTGGACTGACAGGCAGTGTTCGATGTGGGAAAAGTTCAGGATTTTGGAAAGACACTAACAAATCAAACTTGCAAGCATGAAAATATTAACTGCCTACGAAATTGAGGGAATGTCTGTTACCGGCTAATCCAGAATCTTTCGTTTTCCTGTTGGTTGTTTAAGATAATAAAAACAAAAATATACAGGACCGTTAATTTGCTTGTTTTCCTGTAGGTACACGTGTGCGTGTGAAGCACAGTCCCTCACATGAGGGGAAGGACACAGACTAAAGATATTCGAGAAAAGATTGCTCAAGGAGAAACTTGTGCCTACAAAACACAAAGCAAGAGAAAACTGCCTAATGCGGAGCTTCATAGTTTATACTCGTCACCGAATGTTATTAAAGTGGTCAATAGGCGACAAAGAGATGAGTGGGACATGTGGCACGCGTGGGGGAAGGAGGAATGCATATACGGTGTTGGTCGGAACGCCTGAAGGAAAGCGACCACTTAGAATAGCGACGCGTAGATGGGAGTATAATTGTAAAACGGTTCTTAAAAAGAAACGGGTTACGACGGCCAACGACCATTATACCCAGTACCTGATCCCATGTTACTATATTTATAAAGGTTGGGGGGTGGGGGGATAGAAAACACCAGTAAAAAAAATGTAATAGTTTTATGGACGAATGTACGAAAATATTCTTGCTGTAATTCCACACGTACTCGTCCTGTATTCTAGAAATGAACTCTTATTCTCATTGAAAAATCTGCCCACGTAGGCAAACAAATACAACTGTCATCTAGCGGTGAGTTATGAGAAAGGTTATTGGCAACTTTCATGTACAGATAAGTCAAAATACATTTTCAGAACTGAGGATAGCCATCACAAATTTATAGGATGTGACATTAAACCCTTTGAAGGCTAACAAAAAGCGAAAGTAATTTTCTATCCAATGCTCCCCGATTTCCGAAAAAGAATTCCTTTTCAAGAAGTTCTCAGGCTTCGGCCGTTTGTGCTTCTGATAAGACCAACATGTACATGAAGATGATTACGAAGCATTGTTGGAATGATACTGACATGGGAAAACCGAAGCAAGTGCCAGTTTGCGTACCTCAAATCTCACACTAACCGACGTAAGAACGAACCTGGGATTCCGTGGTGAAAGGCCGGCGACTAACCGCCTGAGCCATGGCACGGCTCGGGGATACGGTATAGGGATACATTGTATGTAAGGATTCATTTCGTACCTCGCCAAGAACACAGTTTACGTCCATTAGAAAGACCAACCAATGAACGGTGTATAGGCAAAACAAATGGTTTTCTGTGCGAACCATACGAAAACCCATTAATACACTGTGGGGACAAAATGCAGACCATTTAGAGTTAAACCTGGAGGTACATAAAATAATAATTAAGCTTTAAAGGGTTAAAAATACGATTGAATGCACAAACAAATACACGCAGGGGTGTAATGGATCCATAAAAATAAAAAAGTAAGTCCTACCCATTCCTCCTTATGGCCCTTCTGGCGTTATTACGGTTCTCTCTCTCTCACACACACACACATATCCAAGACATTATAAGACCTCTTCGTTCTTTCCGTGAAGTAAGCTCACAGAGTACACTGACAACTGAACGTGAGAAAGTCAAAATACGAGGTTTTACAGCTCAAAGCTACGTGTGCGTAATTAAGCTACACTGATCTAACTTCACTTCGCAAGACAGTTGCGAAAGAATCCGTAAATTCGTCTCAGTGAACTGAAATGCATTTCCACGCATTTTCGGTGATTGATCGTGATATATGAATTACAGCTGGATTAAAATCCGTGAAGATCGACGGGAGATACTTGGTGTACATGTACATGTCAGGTTTCTTGAGTTTAACTTAACTCCCACATCTAGTGACAACAGTACAATTGTGGAAAGCTGGTTCCATATCCTCCCACATTACATTACTAAAACACAAGTACTCAAAGGTTTCGGTGGAGACAGCAATCCACCTCCTTCTCTGCAGTACCATTAATGTCCATCAGTACCGTATTAGACGTCTTGAATTTCCCAAGCAATCACACATATTTTGTGGGATGTCCCATTTTCCCGAAAAAAAATTTGGGGGTTTTTACTACAGTTCTGTAGTTTTTGCTCTGTTATAGCATATATATGTTGTGTGCTGTTCACGTAATAGTTCTAAGTTGCCTAATAAGGAACGGCGAACACTCGCTACATTTCTTGCCTTTTGATAATGATCGTCCGTTTAACGTCGCCCGCAGCCACTTCTCGCCCAGCATAACATTTCGTAATCACTCGGAAAAATACATTCCGAAGTCAGATGACCGTATGACAAAGATACATTGTAAGACACTGAATTGGGAAGCGCTGTGTGTGGAAGTGCGGCAAGTCCACTAGCCTGAGTGTGTGTTTTGTACCTCACCAGCACGAGCAATAAATGTCCACACATAAGCAGAATTTCCAGTTACCCCATTATATAATCCTCAAAATAAAGCCATGTTACTTACTATTACTATTACATACGGCATATTCCACACTGAGCGAATTAAGCAATAATTAGGGTACAGGAATGTTACATATTTCGTAATCTATCGTAAAATTGGTTGAACTACAATACTGGACGTCAGAATGAACCAACTGATTCGCAGATGCAACTTGGTATTAAAATAGCTTGGACGCAGTCTATGTTACTGTGTAACAGTGTTACTTCTTTAAGAACACGAAGCCAGGTTGTACGAAATTAACTACGAAACTGTACCTGTCGATATGGCACATTTACATTAGTAAAACAGTTACGTCTATTTAAGTAACGTACCGTGTATTTGGAACTCACCGGTGACAGTTCCACTTCTTCTTCGCTATGTTCGATTTGCTGCGTTTGTTGTTGTTTTGTTCTTTTCCCCTGAGCTCGTGGAACCTTGTCGCCGAGGTTGGGTGAGTTCATGCCGGTTATCACATATGAGAACTGTTAAAATGGATTATGCAAAAATATTGACACACGCACATTATTCAGGCATAACGGATATCTACACTGAACCTCGGCTGGCAGACAACAGCTGTCCAGCATATTGACGGCACTACAACCATTTTCCTACGTCCCCTACTTCGTACTGCGCAACTGTCGTCTGCTCAGCTGGACAGGCCTGCAAGTATCGTCTGCTAGCGGGAAGCACTACGTGAGTCAGGATAGCACGACCTACGGTGACCAAGTGGGAAATGAAAATATTGTATATCAATACTGCCTTTTTTTAAAAAGTGAATTATAGTATTAGCAAATTGCATTCTATTGTTATTGGCTTCTTTGTTATATAACATTTGATTGGGATAGTCTAAACAACGTGTGAGTCGTAAGGTGGATTTTAGTGCATGACAGAATGTTCGTCTCGTATGAATGTATTCCGTTTTAAATGCAGTCTTAAAAGTATGGGGAAAAATACGCTGGCATGTATGTACTGCAGTTAGTAATTGAATAGGACTATTGTAAAAATTTAAAATAATTGTAGTTACATCACAGTTACTTCGCATAACAAGACCAAACGTCGGATGTTCGGATTTAATTACATTTTCCTGCTTATACCAGACGCGTGTGACGGGATACGACGTATATGCATACGTCCTATGACTACACAAGTTACAGAGTATTGTTCCATATATCAGTGTAATATTGAATGGCTAGACGAAGCAATAGACGTATAAGCATTTTATCTTCACAATTTATTACCATCAACGGATTTCATTTGACGGAAAAAGATTTACAGTTCGTACTGACCGCATTAGGTACCTTGATCCCTGTTATCGAGGGGGTGAGAAGCACGCTGGTAAGACAAAGCACAGCGCACGCATCATGGTTTTTTATCCGTTTCAAAAACATTATCGTATAACTTGAAGGACTTTTCAAGTTTCTTTTAAACAGTGGAGCAAGTGGACAGTCAAAGTATGCTGACGAAATAATCACAGCAACGAGATATGTATTACTTGGTGGGTGACAGCATCCATTACGATAGTGTACTCCCACAAAAACAAATGTTTTTGCAACACATATGACGTTGCTTGGCCTTGCCGCGGCGCGCCCAACAGTGGGCGGACCGCGCTGAGTGCTGTGTATGCAGGTTATAAGACTCGCGTGGCCAGAAAACTGGAATTTTTACAACTTCTTGTCACTCTGACCTACCTCCATAAAATATTTTACAGGTAGTGCCAAAGAAATGATAAAACAGCAGCCTTGTAACCGAGATTCATTGGTTACATAATTCATTTCTGTGTGCTTCCAAACACTTCTATATATCGAGAAAGTGAATAAAGCCGCCGTAGGCTTGTCCACAATATTAGCTAGATCTTCGTACCGACAGTGATATCCGGAATATTTCGAATCGAAAGGAGGAAGACTAACTCGGAAGTTCTTGGTACACATTATGCAACGACGCCACGCCCTCTTTCTCTTTGATGTTAGAACTGTGGGAATGAATACGAATTCGCTACAAGGAGTAAGTGACCGTGGCATATTGGAAACTACCATCTCGGCATTTGTCTATACACCAAGGAGTAGCATGAAACCTTCGACGCGGCAGACGATTTCACGTTCAGATCGAACTGGCTGCCTCCTACACATAAGCTATTTTATTTCAGAAATCAATTGACAGTTGTCAGTCATACCGTTTGATATTTAGTGGTGGAAACAAATTTCAAGCCACAACCCTGTTAACATAAAAGGCGCAGGCAAAGTATGAGGGTGGAACCCCCTACCCGGCCAGCTTCTGTCTTCTTAGTCAGAAAAGGTCACGTTGACAATATTCCTCTGCAACATTTGCTTACATTCTGAATACTGCATTCACTTAAAACGCCTGTTTCAAGAAATGGGCGAGTCCAATTTTCAGCAGGATGAAGCGTAATGTGCTACACCCTATCCAGAGGTACCACACCTACAGGCCCTCAGGGTACACTTTGGGTGGCATCTTCTATCAAAGCAAATGTATAATTGGGCTGATACATAACTGTGCATGACAAAAATGTGTTTACAATTCAAATTTTCTTCCATCCTTAGTGACCATTTTAACAGACATTACAGGTTCGAACAAGGTGCGACGATATAATGATAAATCATAAAAAGTTTTCCAATCCTCCTCGTCAGTTATCTAAAACAGAAACTGAATTTCACTACCAGATCCCCAAAATTCTTACAGTACATATATGGGTAACATGACAGGTTTTTAACCACACACCAAAAACCTTCAACGCAGTACCCTTCCAGTGTCAAATAATTCTGCTGGTGGCCATATCACTCTTGAAAGAAGTATTGCAGACATTCTCACAAATGATGCATGTCATCATTATGGGGAATCTGTTTATTGCCCTGCTGAATTGTACAAATGTTCCCTCCTTATGAGCTCCTACTGGACTTTCCCTGCTTGGATCTTCTCCTAGAGAATGTTGGCCCTCCTTTACATTCCTGATCTATAACACTGTCCCTAGAGGCATCTCTGACCATTTCATTGGTGAGGATGTCTGGCTCAGTCATATACAAAATGAATGTTGACCTGCTCTACACAATGCGATATCCTGATGCACCAAATTCTGAAAGTAATTAAGTTCACCAATCAAACAGGATCTGATGCCTTTCTCAGCATCCATAAACTGACTGTATATGCATACCACAACAAATCTCAGCCCGTAATTTCTTCCATGCAACTGTGCATGCTCAGATGCACAGACTAACAAAATATTGCCTATTATGGTTATCAGTGAAAAGTTAAATCTCTTTGTATCATGAAGCACCTGTAATACAGCAGTATGCTTCACTCCTTCGAAGGCACTGCTTTTAACATCTGGCAAATTTAACTGAAAGGGAATAAAATATTTTTGGTGTCTAATGCATCAAACTTCATGGTCTCATTTACCATACATAAAACTATCTGTGTCACAAAAGTTATACTTGTCTGATAAAAGTCAATACAATGATGTTCACAGAATGTTAAGAATTACACAGTTTAATATTCATACCATACATATACAAACCATAGTGATTACTTGGAAATAAATTAGAGGAAGCTTCCTGAAGTAATGTGTTTTCTACATTTTTATTTCCATGTATTTTGATGCCTGCTGATTATTTTCATACTGGAATTCCATGTATATTTAAAGACTCCGCTTTATGGCCCTAAAAGGTGTGGAAATGTAGGGGAAATGAAGGCATAGAGCCCTGAACCATAAATGCAGCAGTAACACAATAAAGACTTTGAATATCAATCTGCCGTTTTCACAGTACAGTATATTAACAATTCTCATGGAAGATTTATTTGTGTTTCTCCAGTCACTTCATTCACTGGCAATCAAAATTAAATTCAAAGTAAGCAGCATCAAAATTATGTATACGGATATAACCATCTTCACCTCCACTGCTATAGCTCTTTCCGTCCGGATGGAATGCAACACTATTAATAGGTCCAAAGTGGCCTTTCACACGGCCAAATTCTTCCTCAAATACTAAATGGAAAAACCTAGAGTCGAATTTTCCAATTCGTGTTGATGTTGTTGTGACATCCATTGCATCCTGACCACCACCAAGTACAACCTACAACAAGTAATTTGCATTATAGCAGAAATAATGTATACAAATACACACACACACAGGCAAAGTTGGTGGGAGGAAGGTTGTGTGTATGTGGTGATTAGAACAATGCACTAGCACAACAAGTGGAAATACTTCCATATGGGGAATTCTTGTAAATTTGCAAATGGTTACTACCTGACTTGCAACACCATGGTGACCATTCCAAAAACTGTAATAACTATTAACCCTTGAAGGCAAACACATTTTTTAGTCCTGATGCAGGTGGTATGTTTAGTAACCAGTATGTACAACTTGATTCAACATTAAAAATCTTCATGCTCTGCCAATACATTCCAACCAAAATTTCTAGGGTCCACCCTGCCACACACATACACACTCAATGGGGATTAGGAGTTCTTCCCATGGGGACAAAGTGGCTGGGGCATGAACCTGACCACTCACCTCCACCTAGCTCCAAGGTTAAGAATGCTTGGAGCCAAATATCCACTCCCCCTACACATCTTCATGGGATGGAGAGGGACAACTTCACCTTTTAGCTTTTACATGATGTCTACACAGCATATTTAGGCCATGTATTTCAAACTGAACAGAAATTATTTTACTAAACAGCATTAACCAAATGGTCTTCATCACAGAGAGACACTGTGATGTTCTCCGTGAGGTAGAAACTGAATTTTTATATAAAATTTAGATAAATTTCATGCTTCAAAGGGTTCATATGAAAATTCTGCACTTGAGAATAAGTACAATTTTGTTGCAGTATATGGCAGTATATAAATTATTTATATGGAGTTTTGGACAGTACCGCAAAGAGTTAACCTAAAATGTCAGAGAATCTTGGATCAAGAAACCTTAAATCAGGATTCGACTGTAGATAGTTTGTCTGTTATTGCTTGCTCTGCAAAGGTCTACCAAATAAGAAATATGTGTAAAACACACCCTTGCATGATGCTTACTTAATACTCCTAGACATATCCAAATCATAATGGAAAAGTGACTCACATGATCAAAAATTGGTGAAACTGCAGCACTGTTCACTGGGCGTTCTGTCTTGTACGTTTTGAGACACATCAGCGACTCTGTATCAAACAGTTTTGCTGTGTTGTCTTTTGATGCTGTGATAAACATTGTACCATCTTTACTCATCTGCATATCGTTTATTGACCCAGTATGGTCGTTAACACTATTTAAGATCTTCCCCATCTGGGGGGAAAAAAAAAAATAATAATAATAAGATTTTATGCTACTGTTACTGTCATCCAAACCACAAACCAACTTCTCACAAATACGTATGCATAAACATGATAAAACTACAATAAAATCTCTATCCATAAGTTGCCTAGAAAATAAAAGATCTGACTGCTACTAAGGGAAGGACTCAAATCTGAATTGAATATTAACAATGTCATCATAGTTGTCATCATCATCATCATCCCTCTTCTTCCTTCTCTTCCTCCTCCTATCAAGGGTTAGGCCTTTGGCCTGTTCTGTCTTCACAATGCCCATCACTTCCTCGATGTTCCACATCTCTTCTACCTTTGGGATTATATTCAAAGGTAATCTTCAGAATTTGTGATACTCCATTCTTAATGACTTCTCCCCAACAGTTCCTGTAGCTATCAATATTTGCAATTATGGGAGTGACGTTTAGTTCTTTTCTGAATATCTTAACTGTGAAAGCAATCCAGTATTGTACATCCTTTAACTAATCTTAAATGAACTATTTCTCTGGCAGTTAGTGAACCACAATCTTCTTGGTTCAGTACCCATGTTTCATTATAATAAAGTGGGCACAGCCATCACCTTATACAATTTGATTTGTGTTTCTTTCCTGGTTTTGTTTTTGAAGGTTCTTTTAATGTGCCAAATGTGTCTAAATTGTAATATTAACATTATTAACCTTTTAAATACCCGCACTGCCAAATGAAAATGCACACAGGAAAACATCCCTGGAAATTAATTTTAGATACTGATGCAACAAGGCAATTTACTGTATTTTTAATACATACTATATAACTTCTGTTTTATTTTCCACAAAATGACGTTTATTTCATACATCTTATTTGTTCAAACAATACTCATGTTTTTCATAACCATGCCCTGAAATTTAAAACACCCACCAGTGTTGGATAAAAGGTTAAAACTGGGCTTACAACCTCTACTTAATGCTGATAGCTGGACTTCTTCACATGCTGCCAGACTTGATGCATTGTACAGATGTGAATGCATTTAATTGTACTAAAAATTTAAAACCCCTCCATCCAGGGCAGTAGTTGGAATTTAAACCCCAGCCTCATGATGGGTAAAATTAAGACTGAACACACTTCTAACATTAATATGGTTAGAGAACCTTTCATACACTGAAGCTAAAACACACTGTTCCAAGAAATCTTCTATAACTGCACCATAAAATCTTCAGAGGATGAAATGTAGACAGTCTAACATTCATCTAGTACAATCAAATTAAAAGGTGTCAAGACCTTACAAACATGTAGTACAGCCAGTAAAAAAAAGGAACTTTCATTTGTGCTACATCTCTTCCATCTCTGAGCATGACAAAACAGGATCCTAATGAAATACAATGTGATAACAACAAAGGTGCCACCTAATTAAACATTAATGCTCATCTGATATGGAATTCTGCATGCTGCAAACACAGAACTGATGGATTTCAAGATTGGGATATACATTAAACACTAAGTGGAAGTATATATGGACTTCATCATACTTACACGTAAATCCCATGCGGTAAGTTCTCCATTTTCATGGCCTGTGATAATGGACCTATCCAGTGTTCCCCATAACATTGAGGTCACTTTTGGCCCCGTGATGGGAATACGAAGAATCGGAAGCGCTTTCTCTGAATTAGATGTTTATGTCATGTTATTCATCACTTATAGGACACAATTATTTGAAATGAAACATACCAGCAGGGCCTAATAACAACTTCAGATCATTTGATAAACCAACTCTTAATGTCACTGATACAAAAATAATTCATATTACCTTACTTTCCAATGTCAGAATGACAGTAAAACCCTTTCACAAACATACCTGAGAAAATTCCACATTTAATTATTGATTTAACAGTACCAACAGCCTAGCACGAAAAAACATAAGGTATGTGCGCCATTATATTTTACACAGGAACTTGCTAGTAGAAAGGTAATCACACAGTCAAAAGCCCAGAATCACACTACACCAGGTCACATGGCAATTATAATGCAAAATAAATAACATGTCAATACAAAAAAATGTTAGTTACTATTTTTCCTGGGAACAGATTTTATGTTGATCATATTCATACTGATAATAATGCATTACAGACACCAGCCACTAACATGACAACTTCACCATTAGTGGGCTGCCATGACGACATACAAACACAACACAACCCCAGAAAATAGGAGCCAAAAACCATAGCAGCTGCAGTCAATACACTGACTCCTTCTAATGATATCCACAAAGATGAACTTTGGTCTTTATGTTAAAAAAGACCATTATTTTAAGCTCGCATTTAATATAATGAAAATCTCACTAGTTTTAAATACTTTCAAAAGGTAATAAGATCATGTACATTGTGTGTTGCTTAATTTGGTCTGCTGGTGGTGACCTTAGGCTGAAACAAGTGAGGACCTCAATGTACCTTACTTGTGCTTTGATGGTTACATTAGTGAACTGATACTGCATAAGAGAATGGAGTACAATATAACAAACTCCACTATCAGTTTCTTACATTATGCAATTATATGAATAATAATTAAAAAAAGATAAAGGAAAATCTCATTATTATCCACAGCTACACAAGAAAAAAAGATTACCTATTGATTCATCTGCATTCCTCACATCAATGATAAGCATCTCACATTGCTGACCCAAGTGAGCATCTGTTGAATAGGCTGCCATATTGGCACTATAGCTGAAGTTGCATGATCGAACGGATGAGCTGTTCTCAATTTTCCCAATTTGACACCCTATAAACAATGAAATCAAGCCATTAAAGATTTACTTGAAATAGAAACTACATAATCTTCCTAAACAAAACTACATCTCACCTACAGCCCTGTCTCATAAATTACTGGCAACTGTCATGCATTGTGACATAGGTCGCTACCTCATTCACGGTCACACTTGCATAGTTGTGCAGAGTAATAGAAAAGAGCCTGCACATGCTCACCCATCTCCATCAGTATCTAGCTCTTTTTTTAATATATGATGTGACACAGAATTCACTATAATTTTACTTTTCACAATTTTCATAACTCACTCTCCCCCTTATGTTATAATTATGTCTGGAAAGGGCAATGTGCTGATAAAAGGCCTAAGGATAAAAAGAACAGGAAAGTAATGTCTCGGTTCAAAAAAGTGGAGGTATTGGGAAAAGGTGGGCAGAGGAACAAGCATTACAGTATAAATGATTTGAGAATTCATTTCAATCAAGAAAAATTAAGAAAATTTGAGGGGAATCATTAGAACCAGTGTTCAATCAAGGGCAGAATTTTCTTGTTAAGTCACAGTAACCTATTCTTCAAACATATATGGCTGGAAGACGAGACATGGAAATGATTCTTAGTTAGTGGTGCTAGGGTGAGGGAGAAGGTTGGTTTGAAGACAAGTATCTAGCATTTAAATTCCTTCTTGTCCTTGATAATGGCCCAAGGCAACAGAAGAATACTGGTCTCACCCACCCGTACATTGTAGCTCAGTATCTGTCCAACACCACCACCACCACCTCACTCCTACAACCATTCAACCAACCATCATCATCATAACAATCAACAGATATTACATTCAACACACCTTCCACAGTATCACGAATGAAAGAGAGAAAACCTCTGCTAGTGTCAGTAAATGCTAGAAACTGGATAGCACAGATAACTGCATAAAAAATAAAAGGAAGCCCATGGACAAGCTCCAGTCTGTGGCTCTGAAAGGCTGCTTATTGAAGCTTTAACCTTAAGCACTTATATGACTTCCTGCACTTCCCCAATCAGGATGGCATACTACGGAACTTTTTGATGACCATACTGCTGAATTAACTCAGTACTCAGTGAATCAGAACATGCAGATACTGGATACCTTATTCGATCACTTCATTTCACTTCATGGATAGGTACATAAAATTTAAGCAACAGATGGAAGCTGTCATGGTACCATACAGATTAGCATGTACTTTGTCTTTGGTTTACCTATCCCCATTTCACCCATGAGGTCTTAAATTTATGTATCACTGTTTGATCATTTGTGGGATTTTTCAGGAATGTAACCCCGCAGTGATGAACTAGATTTTGCTATATATAGCTTCCATGTTGTTACAACATTCTACAAAAATGTGGCATTAATGAAAGCTGAATGCTTTAAAATAGAAGTACCATACATAATTACAAATTTCACTAAACTGCACCACTGTTGTTACAACTCATGCATTTGCATTACTGACATGCAGAGTGTTGCTGGTATGCAAACAACAGTTACGAAGCCATTAATTACATATCTCTAGTTAGTTCCGCTATCCTGCTATACAAGCATCTCCTTGTTCTTTCCTGCCACTTTACAATTATGTGTCACTCCTCCTGCCCCTGTTCATTTGTGGTGATGGCCAAATATAGATGTACTCTGCCAGTATGGCATTCCCATGCCCTACACATATGGCCTGCACCCCACATGCAGCCCACAAAGAAAGTATTTGTGGCCCTGAGTCACCTAAACATTTTCACTAATATGTTTGCAGAAAATAATATGACAATTTTATTAGCACAGAAAATGTTTAGAAACTATAACTCATCATGTTTAAGGTAGTACACAGTAAATCAAAACTTCTTTGTGTTTTATCAAGTTTAGTAAGGCCTACTACTGGTCATTCAACTGTGTTTGTAGCGTAACTTATTATTAGTATATAACAGCATTGTAATAAATTCAATCCCCCCCTCCATTTTGATATATGTATGCACAACTGCAGCCTGCAGGTGAGTCTTTAAGGAATTATGAGGCCTTACTGTAGGTTGAAGTTGGCCAGCCCTGCCCTATCAGATGATATGCACCCTTGTGAAACAGTTCTAAGCATTCAAGGATGTCAATCTTAGATTCAATTTACCACTTACACCCTGACATTTTAGACATGGAGAAACATGCACTTTTGCATGTATGTTCTAAGGTTTTACATTATGAATTAGGATGACTTCCAAGCATAGGATTATCACACCAAATTCCATATAATTTCATCAGTTGGTTATGAGCTCATCAGGTGGTGGTGGGAAATGAGGGACAGATATATAAAGTCAAAAGTGACTTTCCTAAAGTAAACAATGTAAGACAAAAAGCCTTACGAAGAAAAAATTAGAACTGTACAGAAATAAGTTCAGAGTCCAGTTATTTATTTTATATCATACCTGTTGCACAGTCCCAGATACGGAGAGACTGATCAGCTGCTCCTGACATAAACCGAGTTGTGTCCCAGTTGACATCAATAGCCCACACTGCACCCTGATGTCCATCAAATGATCCAAGGCGTTCTCCATTTAATGAGTACCACACATTTGGAGTGTGATCCTTTGCTGATGAGAACAGAAGATCCCCTTCTCTGTTGTATTTGATTTGTGTAATAGAACGCTCGTGTCCATGAAGCATAAGTGGCTTCTGTAAATATAATGTGTTCCATTGAGTTTAAAACTAACCTTCAAAAAAATCATATACCATAAAAGTGGTATTCATCTATTTGTACCACCAGCTTTAACATACTCATTCTGCCTCCAGGGTGTATTTATGTGTTTCACACGATTCTCACAATAAACGACTATCACTTCCTACCAAAAGCTATGCAATTGGGAGGCGCTTTGTTTATTGTGGGGATCAACAATTTTAAATATGAGCTGGATAACTTCTGGTTGAATAGTGTTAATGACTGCCAACCTACAACCTATACTTAGCCGCCAAATTTTGCTGTCCCGTAATAGACAGAAGAATAATGGTTTCAGAAGGAACGGGCATGGCCACAAATAGTTCCCACTTAATGAAATGGAAACCACAATTTGGGGCTTGTTCCTAGTAATAGACGAACCCATAATATAACACTGTTTTCAAATCCATGTCAATAAATAAATCATGTCTTAACTTCATGCATAATACTCAATCCAGATGGCAGTATCAGAATTATTTTTTCCTATGTGTTCTGGAATATCAGTTTCAATACCAAACCAACATAATCTGTAAGCCTCACACTGACGGGTGCAGTGAAATTACTAAGTACATACCCACACTATTATCGAATTTCAATCTTAAATAGTAATTTCTTACCATATTAAACAATAATTATCTTCCAACAGTCTTCACAATCCTCGTGAGTTAACCCCGTTGCAATCTACAAGGCGGAAACAGGCCTGCAAATTACTGCCAATGATAGAAATGTCCCTGCATTCACACCTGGAGGGAAATGTTGTGACGTTTGAGATTCACGCAACATTTTTTGTGAAAATTATTTGTTCTGTAATGTGACGCCGTGTAGTCATTCATGATCTGTGCCGTGAAGTCTTGAACAAATTCACGAAAGTTACGGGACGAAGATAACGCTTCCATATTAAGAATACTTCTGCCACACGAACATTGTGACCTTGGAAGTGGCAGGATTTGTTTCCTAAACCACGCAATTTCTGCTAGACAACACGTGTCCCATCCCAAGTGACGAAAATATAGGTGTATTATGCATTAATTTTCCTATAAATGAGGCACTGGTGCATAGCCCAATGACCTGTATCCATTGTTCGTTAGTGGACATTTAATGCGATCCATGGTAAGGAGACAAAACGAATCCATGCTGCCATCTGCTATTAATAGCAAAATGTTATGTCGAATGATACCAAGGGATTTAACATACATCACTGTTGCCCAGTTCCTTCCTGAAAGGAAAACAAGGCGACTATCGTGTATTTGACCTAAAATTGAGGCACGTTTGGTTCGAGCGGCCTGAACCTTTAGGCAATGGTCCTACTATGATACACTGTCACTTTTTCATGGCGGTTCACAATTCCGTGCATTATAAAATTATATTACTGTTACTAGGATGCGATATATTCCTTTGAAGAACTTATTTGTGTGAACAAGCGCGCTTTATGATAAATTAGGCCGACATAACCTCAAATCTTCACTCCACTGACATGTGTAATTGCCGGCTTATTTTCATACACAACATATTAAAAGGCTATGTTCAGTCTGTACCGTGCCGTGAAGGCACAGAGAGGAACTAGAAGTGTAGCTTTACTCTTTCTTTAACCTCGGCACATTATTGGGCGGTTGGTTAATGCCACTCCCCGGCCCAATTCCCCCCCCAGACCCGGTATCCATTCTACAGGAGGCTGTGTAGATCCCAGAGCCAATCTGAATAGGTGCGGAAAATTCGCCCCTACCGGGATTCGAAACCCGGACCGTCTAGCCTGGAGCAAATCCTTATACATACTACGCAGACCTAACCAAACTTGTAGGTATGTTCATTATCTGCATACCAATTTTTTACAGTCTGTGGCATAATAAATAAATATGCAATATTACTATCGCATGGACATTGTTAGGACTTTCCATCTCACATATGATGTGCAGCATCATTATCATGTCATTATGGTCAGTAACACAGTATGAAGACAGTATTTCTATGTCAATTATCTGTTATACAACATGACTCTTAACCTCAGCAATTGCACCCTGTCAAAAGCAAAGTTATATATCTACAGTACACGTAGTTACGTTTTTGCCTTAATTTTCCAGCATGCATATCACTTTTGTGCCACTTTTATTACACCTATGGCCCCTAATGATCTGGCAAAGGGCACAACCATATACAATGTTTTTCTCTATAACTCTCTTCTCAAACTTTCCTCAACCCAAGAATAATTCAATGACACATTAAGTTCATCTTCATGTACAGTGAATGTTGTCTGATTTTAACTAAACTTCAATTTTTCTCAGCAGAATCTAGTAAAATCCCATATCTACAATTTCACAAGTGCCATCCCAAGGCTGACTAGTTGTTCCATGTGGACGGACGGACGGACAGACAGACAGGATGATGCAAACATTCACTTTTCATTTGTGCAAATGTGTTTCAAATGAAAATCCTAGATCATGATGCTATCCATGGATCCATGAGACATTGGTGGCACTACGTTACTGATTGCAAGAACATCACTGAACTCAAGAAGTCTACTTATGGACTTAAATAATGACAACTGTAATGACTGGGTTCAGTTCCTATACTAAAGAGTGTTTGCCGGAAGCTAGCACAATGTATCTCATGTAAACAAAATTAAAAACTGAAACACAGTAACCAAAAGAACAATAAACCAAAAGGGAACCTTGTATCATGTGATTTTTAAGAGGAAATGTTGCCCCTCATCCAGCCCCCAAGCAGGAGGACTACCTCTTATTGGCCATCCACTACTGTTTATTCAGCATCTTTACAGTAGAAGAAATAACAGGAAGGTGAAGAAGGCTGCATGTCCCAAGGATGAGATGGCTAGGCGATGTGGAAAATAAGTGGGGAAACATGAAGGAAAGTGATCTCTTGGAAGACCTAGGAAGAGATGGATGGATATTAATTACATCCTAAAGAAACTTGATGGGATGACATAGACTGTATTCACTTTGCTCAGGACTGGGCCAAATAGCAGGCTCCTGTGAATGTGGTAATGAATCTTCAGCCGCCACACCATGTGAAGACTGCATCTTCCTGTACCAGAGGAATTACTAGCTACTTAAGATGGACCCTGCTTTGGCAAGTTAAGATGGTACAAACTAAAGAGGTTGAAGAAAGAAAAATGTATGACATGAAGCACATTTCTAGACCTAACACCTGTGAGATAAGTTCACAGAGGTCAAATACATAGCTGAAGGACACCACTTTGCATCATTACTCACAATCATAAATTACAAAGGATCCAAATTCACATAATGGGTGTAGAAAGACCAGCAGTATCTGTAACAGAATGTAGGTGATTTTGTTATTGAAAACACCGGAATGTGCTGTATGAACAGAATATTCTTTCATATTAAACTCATGTCATGATTATGTGGAAAACTGAACTCAAAAAAACTACTTCACATGTAATCTTCTGCAAATGAACGCCACCCTAATGTCGTACTGTTTTTTTGTTTTCTACAGTCAGTAGTAATGTGGCTTGATTAAAAAAAACTGTGAGGCAGCAATAACAATAGTGCAACCTGCCTCTGTGTTATGAAATGATGAATGTAACAGATATTTGAAACTACACACTTTTAGTAATGGTAACACTTTTTATTGTGTGCAATACAAAGATGTGACAGACATGTAAAATCTTCTTCAGCTTTTGATCTGAGAGTGATTATCAATTTAATGCATACATGAGTACTCATGTAGTTAAGCTCTTCACAAAAATCATATGAAATAACGATGATAATGACAACAACAACAATGGTGGTGGTGGCAACTGTTGGGCTAAACATGCTGGAAATTTTAACAAAGTTCTAATCAGAACTCCTTGTGTGATTTACATTATGCACACCATGTAGCATCTCTATAGCCTGTTCATAATTGTATCAGCAAAAAGATGGTTTACCATTCAGTACATTGTACAATGTGTTATGGTAGTGTACCATATAGCAATATATTCATTGTATACAGTCTCTGATTTCTGTTGCAAATTTTAAGCCTTCTGTGTATTTTACTGAAGTTTACATGCATGTTTCCTCCTGTAATTTATGTTATGAGTCTTGTAAATAAGAATGTTATGAATTTAGTGCACTGTCATTAATACCTTAGTTCTTACAGCTGAGAGACGAATACCTTCAATTTGTCACATAATGGGTTTACACATTCTTGGGATTTTAAGAAATGTGGGGCTAGTTTAGGGGAAACAATTCAAAACCAAGGGCCAACAAATTGTAACAATATTTATTTCACCTAGGACCTATAAGTTTGCAGCTTGGTCATTATGTCACTCTTCTAGAAGGTTTATTTACAAACTTTAGCAAGATACTAGCAACATGGGTATTCAACTGCACAAGGTACTATTACAAGATTCAGCCGTATGTGTACTAACAATATTCAGTAATGTCCCCTGGATTAATCAAAATATTTCAACACTCTTACAGCAGTGTATAGAAACTGAACTCGACGAATCAAGTTTCTAACGAATTACTCTCATTTGTCACAAATCTGTTGCACAGTTAATCATATTGGCCTCATTGTCTTAGTGATGTAATTTGAAGTAAAAATGTATGAACGCCTGCAATAGTTAAAAAAAAATAGTTGTGAATGTGCAAAACATGTTAACACCACATGTTCATATTTTGTAGCGTTATCACTGCATACTACCATATTCATTTACGCCTACACAAAATACAAATACTGATACAGTTTCACATATTTACACATCCATATCAGAAAGTATTCACAAAAAGTCTCATAATAGTGGACTGTTTTATGGAAGCATAAAATGTAGATAATTCAACAATGCTAATAATTATATTGCTTCTGTTGCAACAATCAATACACATGCTTAATCACAAAACATAATTACTATTTTATATATATTTATATTCTTTTCTTCTTAATATGTATATATATATCTTTGAGTTTAATATCCTGCAAAATTATGCCCAAATACAAAAGCATGTTTCCATTTTCTTTAATTTTTATCGACTATTTTCTAGTCCCCCCCATTTTAGATCACCTAGTCAGGTCTCTGTTGGTGCACTTACATTGCAAACTGAATAAATTACACAGTTATGGACCTCATGAGACAGCATCAAAAGATATAAATATTAGCATCACATATTATGTACAGAACAAAAATTTTACAAGTGTACAATGACCTCAAGTCATACATTTACACTTTCAACAAGTGATAATGGTGTACTTAATATGCCATGTGTTTTTTGACATTTTAAAAGTTTCTAAATTGCACAAAAATAATTTTGATATTCTTTTAAAAAATTTCAAACAACGCTCATAAAACTGCTTTAAATCCATGTCTATGGCATTTAAGCAATTCTGGGGCTAAGCCAGGTTTATCAGTAGAGGTCAAAATTATTTTCTCGTATGAATAATGTAACAGGCCTGGATTTCAAACAGTAACAGGATAGATGGAGATTATGTCACTAAAAGCACTTCTCAGCACAAAATCAGTCACTGAAAAACTGTGGCTCTCCCAATCTTTCATAAAAACTATAACTGTCAATAAACATTACCTAAGAGAATTTTTAATATTACAATGTACAGTGACTGATTCAAACATGATATACACAATTAGCTTTCAACTGTGCAGAATTAATTCGGTGTGATTATACTGGAAGCCACATCACAGATTGGGGGGATGATGATTCAGACATGGAAATTCTGTGACATTTTTACAAAAAGCGACACCAATAACCAGCCAAAGAACAGGATACTTAAAACATTCACCAAAATACTCAATTTCAAACAGAAAACAATAACCTTTCAAATAAAACTGTATGGAATTCATTAAAATATTGTTGCATTATGTAGGACAAGGCCATAACATAACACTTTCCTTTTAAAAGACACAACTAATTTAGGCAGATAAAGTAAGGCAAAACAAACATTCTCTTCAGCACTATATGCAAGAGATTTACAAATATTTTAAGAACTTCTCTGCAGGGCAGGCAATCTAAATATGACAAATACATGTGACACCTTATGTAACGTAAAATTAATAGTTCTGCAAGAAATTATTAACACAGTCTTTACAAAAACTATGCATACCAGAATTACATTAAAAGGGGTGTCATGTAATTACTTATCACATTCTGCTGAACTCAAAAGTTGCCAACTACACAGTTCCACTGAGGTATTACTTTTGTATTTATAATCTTTCTATTTATCTGATCAACAACAATAATCCTGCACTATTTTAAATTAAATGTTTTTAGACCATGTGCTTCTATATTAAATTTACATAATAAATTCACAACTTTATGCACCATCATACCGGTCCCAATAGTCACAATGTCCAAACATAATACTACAGAATGTATTGAGCACCTCAAAGGAACACTGGGAGTACTTACGAGGCATTCTCGTACTCTTCGAGCACTGAAATACTTGTAATGGAGTACAGCCCTGATATTCTACACACAAATCACAATACTTGCACATGCTAAGGAGTGTCTGCAATTCTTTTATGATATGGTTCGAAACATATGATAATGTTAATGCTGTTCCAACAATGTAATTTGTTGTATAGGCCCTTCAATATCCAGTCAGAGCCAAGGCTTACCTGAACACAGATATAATGTCAATACTGACGTAAGAATTCAAACAGGACCATTTGGAGTTGTACCTAGACTTGTCTTACTTGAACATGCCTCAGTTTGTTTCCCTCTGAAATAATAACAAATTCTCATTAGTGTTACCACACTCGAACAAAGGAGAAAACATTTTTAGATCATAATGACCAGTGACCTCACTGATGGCCAACATTCATCAACCACAAATAGTTTCAGCAAAATATCCATTTCAAGAAGAGAAACAGTACGTTGTACACTCAATCGAACAAAAATCCATCGGCGTGATATTTCGTACGTCCCGCTCAGGCAGTGATGTGCGGTACAGTTGCCATCATAATTCGAGTCGTGTTTCTTTCCCCATATTTGTGTAATTGTGGTGTTTCTCTGTCTTCCATTCATCACATTCAATCACACCGCGTATATATTAACCGAAAACAAAAATACATTTGCTTAATTTGAAAATAAAACATTACTTATACTACATTAACTTTCCCAGGCGTGAGGCTAGCTAGCTAGCTTTGCTGCTAAGGATGGATGAGTCAACCGGTCCCTTCCTTCTTACTGTCAGCAGGTGTAGCTCAAGCAGTTCAACGAGTGCTAGCAGTAGCGTTCGGAAACAAACTACGTTGGTTCGAGTCCCACTGTCAGCATATTTCTTTATGTAGCCAACTCAGTTGAACACGTGCTAGCAGTAGCCTTCGGAAACAAACTACGTTGCTTCGAGTCCCACTGTCAGCATATTTCTTTATGTAGCCAACTCAGATGAACGCGTGCTAGCAGTAGCCTTCGGAAACAAACTATGTTGGTTCGAGTTCCACTACCGGCGTATTTTTTTATGTGCGTATTTAAAATCTAACTGGCTACAGATGATGGTGATTATAAAAACCGAAATGCTAATGTTTTACTAATAATGAAATCAAAGGCAATGAAGAGCTGCACACATTAAATTAAGTCAGTTCTCTTTCAGTTTTCTGTCAAATGAAGGGAATGTCTTCCGCAACTACATTATGGTAAATCACAATTATAGAACTGTGGACGGAACAGAATATCTGCTGGTGGTCGTGGTTGAAAAAGGAGGGTAAGGATTTATCACCATCATCATTATCATAATCATCAAAGATTGGACCCTTTGACCTGTTCTGTCTACGGAGTTGCAGCTGCTCGCGCCAATGCTTCTTCGGTCTTCCAACTGTTCTCCTTCCTTGTGGTCTGTAGTGGTATGATTTCAAAGGCTTTGTGGCATTCTTTGCAAGTGAAGAAGCCAGTTCCGTCTGTATTCAGCCGAAAACTGACCTGGCCGTGACAATACAGTC
>Ga0123355_10002494_pt1 | contig 26093 bp, 20 predicted proteins | sample TergutEmb28metaG_3_FD_89872 | JGI IMG/M metagenome (GOLD analysis project Ga0123355, IMG submission 89872) | Embiratermes neotenicus P1 segment gut microbial communities from Petit-Saut dam, French Guiana - Emb289 P1 | ecosystem: Host-associated > Arthropoda: Insects > Digestive system > Gut ...
ACCACCTCACTGCAGTTGTTGCCGTCTACTGTGATTTCTCTTAGAACCCAACATAATTCTACTGCCATAACAAGTTTTTTATTGGCTTGCTTTGTCGCCACTGTTTTATCCACTGTAGTAGGGGTGGCGCTGGTGAAATTGATGAGCAAGATTTTTCCTGATAAGCTAGAAGATATTTTGCCGGCAGAAAGTTTGGTTGCAAAATAGACTGTCTTAAAACATTTAAGGTAAAAACTATGATTTCTCAATTCATAATCCCAGTCATCTTTCTAGCCGTGCTAATGATTGCCATATTCAGAAAAAAAGACCCGTATAATTATTTTATTGACGGGTCAAAAAAGGCGATCAATCTTGTTATTGATGTGTTTCCTTATCTTTTAGCAATATTATTGGCGGTAGAAGTTTTTAGAGTAAGCGGAGTGTCTGCATTTTTGGCAGGATTGACTTCACCTGTTTTTAGGCTACTGGGCTTGCCCGTAGAATTGACGGAATTATTGATTATCCGTCCGTTATCAGGTGCCGGAAGTTTGGCAATTTTGAATAACATCTTTGCTACGCACGGTCCTGACAGCCATATCGGACGAAGCGCGTCAGTAGTATACGGCTCATCCGAAACCATCTTTTATGTCTCAACGATATATCTGTCTCAAAGCAAATGCAAAAACTTGCGTTATGCTATCCCTGTCTCTATAGTCGCCACTCTAACGGGTGTAATAGTTGGTGTATTGCTATTGAGAGTGTTTTAATTATAATACTGATATAATCAAAATAAATATAAACCACAAGTTGAATTTAAAAAATTCTCATAGTTAATCTAATTTATTAAACAAGACAATATTTATACTAAATAATGCTTGCTATTTGCCCGTTTTCATTGTATAATGGGTTACTTTTGATTATATACGCCAATTCATCCGCTACTTTTTTTGCCGTCAAATACAAAAAACCCAACGGCACTAACGAAAAACCCTCCTCATAAGGAAGCGATTTAGTGGTTGTAATCGTAATAGCCACATCACCGATAGGCAAAAGCACCTTATTAGATGCTGACCCCGGCTGCAAGGCTCCTCTATACACCCTCACCCTTCCGACACTGCCTCCAACTGCCGAATCAATCGCCACAACCAACTGACCCTTGTGCCTCGCTTTAATAAACTCATTCACTCTGTCAACATTAAGCGCCGTAACAGGAGAATTTAAAGTCCCGTACACAAAACACGGCACTTTATTTTCAATAAGCATCTGTCCGATAAGCGGTCCTATACAATCTCCGCTTAATAAATCCGTACCGATACATACAATTACCACTCTTGACTGTCCGATGAGGGTACTAAGTTTGTTTTTTATTCCGTTGTCCATAATTGTTATTGAATTATAGACAGAAATGAGCGATGTTAAACAACATATGATAAATTACAATTATACAAAGGAGTCAGCCAATGTCTTTCAACCTTGCCGATATCATTATAATAATAGTTGTCGCAATCTTTGGCATTGTCGGTCTTATCACGGGCTTTAGAAGAAGTCTCGTCTCATTAGCAGGCTTTATTGTATCACTATTAATCACGGTATTATTGGCTAGCATCGTTACTGATGCGATGCTAGGCGTTAATTGGATAGCAAATCTTGTCGCGGGACAAGAAAGTTCTTTATTTGCATTTTTTCACAGAAACATAGTCACCGAATTAGACTACATTACTATTGAGTATATGCGAAACGCCTATTATTATGGCGGAGAACAGGCTATAGATGCCATATTTTTGGGCGGCGGCTTTGATTTTAGCTCCGTTTTCATGATGATTATTTATCCGCTTGTAAGGTCCGCCGCTACCTCACCTCTTATGCTAAACAGCTATATGGGGACAGCCAGAGATTTGTTTGCACTAGAATTAGCGTACGGGACGGCAATACTCATAACCGGATCGCTGCTGTTTATAGTATTAAGAATTTTGGTGACCTGTATAAGTATTGTATTAAAGCCGAAACGACCTATAGAAGAGCCGACGCGTGCAAAAAAAGCAGCCGGAAGTATTGTTGCGATGATATTAGGAATGCTAAGAGGCTTTGTTTATGCCGGGGTTATATTAGCTGTACTGTCACTGATGTCGGGCTTTGCCGTTATGGACAGACCAATGGAGGAAGTAAGAGGCTCAGTTATTGCCAGAGTAATATCAAACACGACCAATACTGTCTCTGAATTAGTGATAAGCTCGAGACCCGAAGATGTTAGATTTAATAGATTGCTAGACGCAGCCGGATTTAATGAAACTTAAACAATGAAATGTTAATTATGCATTAAAATGCATTAAATTATTATAAAAAGCTAATCCTATTTTTAGGGATTAGTTTTTTTCTATTCCCGAATTTACACAAGAGGTAAAATATTATGAAAGACTTAAAATGCGGATTGAAAATTTGCACACACAACAAAGGTTATTCATGTTGCGCTAAAACTATCAAGGTAGGTCAAAACACAGAGTGTCTATCCTATGCCCCAGACAGGCAAAAAAACACATCATTGTTTGAAGCAGGCTCCGACTTTGTTTCCGCAAATTATTCAGTGGACACAAAAGTGGGCTGCACAGCTCCGTGTCTGTTTCAAAAGAACGAAAAATGCGTTGCTAACGGCATTACAGTAATGACCGACCAAGAGGCATCCGCCACCTGCCTGACTTTTGTAAGAGCGTAGAGACAGCAGAAGGCAGCTAGAGAAAAGTGCAGTGAATAATCGGCATATATTGCTTATAACCTTGCATATTGCCCAAATTACTGCACAAACAAAAAATCCCAAAGGTTTTATACCTTAGGGATTTTTCTATAAAAGCAACTATTTAATTTGACATTGACTATTTATATATATTATAATTCATATAAATAAATCTAATTCAACTTTATAATAATACTCACCATGCATAAAGGAAAACACATTATGAAAAGTAAAACTCTAACCATAGCATTAATTGTAATGCTGATCGCCTGCATTGCCGTACTGGGTACTATTTTGATAACAGAACGACATCTTTCAAATGACAATGACAACTCAAACCTTCAACAAACAATAAACAATAAACAAGATGCCATAAGCAGCTTAACCAGTCAAATCAATGATCTTGAAAGAGAGGTCGCAGATTTAGAAGTTGCAATAAAAGGCTTATTTACTCAAGCTGAATTAGATGTGATTCAAAGCAACCTGAACACGGCAAACTCTCAATTAGCCGTTCTTAAAAATGCAATTTCCGCTATCACAGACAGTGAAGGCGGTGCTTCAGCGCAAAGCCAGCTTGACTGGATTAGTGATGAATTGACAAGCCTTAGGGCAGACTTATCCGCTATGACTGCTTTGACTAATGACCGTTTGATTGAAATTTATAATTTAAACAAAATAATTGATGAACTTGAAGATGAAATTGATGAACTTCTAAAACAAACAGCAAGTATGTTTACTCAAACTGAAATGGATGCCATAACCAATCAACTAACAACCTTGCAAGGCGCTATTGCACTCATCGCACAAGAAAAAGGCGGAGAAACAGCAATTTCACAGCTTGAATGGATAAAACAAGAACTAGCAGATTTAAGGCAGGAGATCGTTAGATTGCAAGCATTATTATATGTGCCTTATATTCACTCATTACAAGACGGTATTTATTTTTTGACACTGGATGCAGCACGCAATTATTGGTGGGACATGGTTAGAATACAGCAAATTTATACTCGCACCTATAAAGCAAGAGCAGAATTTGACACAGCCTACGATATAGAACAGCCGTCAGATATTTTAGAGTTTGCTGTTGATTGGCTAGAAGAATTGTTATCGGCAAACTCACCGCCGTCGTGGCTGCCGAATGCTGATTTTTTTGATGATACAATAATTTTTGAAAGCATCTCTCAATTTTGGAATGTTTTTGATATAATGATTGTACGCACTGCCGCTCAAAATTTGTTTGGCAATGATTTTAAAATGCAGCCTGCTTTTAATTCTTTTCAAGAAGCACTGGATTATTTGCGCATCTTTATAGATGCAACAGAAGCATATAGACAATCTTTAAGCACCGTTTATTTTATAATTGACGAAGGCAAAATTGGATTGGACGACAACTGGTCAACCTTGACTTACCGCGGCAACTACTATATTTTTATAATGAATAATATTAATTTCACGCTAGTTCATAATAACGGCATTATAAATCTAACCAGCTTAGAAAGTCATGGCGATTTATATTTTTTAAATCAATTAGAAATGCAACTTGCACGCAACGCAACAATTAACCGTATTTCAACACCTGTCATAAGCCTTGATGAAGAAAACGGTCATTTAACAGTGCCGCCAAGTTTAAGCGGTTTGTGGGATGTATATGTCAAAGGTTTTGATGAAACAGAATTTGTGCGTACAAATCTTGGCAATGAAACTTATTTAAAGAATATACTTCCGCCTGTATCAGGTGAATATAGAATTGCCGTCCGTATGCGCGCGAGATATTCTTTAGGTTTTTATAGCAACGGAAGGATACTAATCAACCTTCACTCGCATTTAAGCAATTATATAATTATTAATGTTGAAGTTGAAGAAACACTTTTACCGCCGACGGGATTTAATTCATGGGACAACTTTACTGCAAATTTCAACTGGGATTCAGAGCCAGATGTTGTATGGACTGTTTATTATAGATACAGTGTCCCGGAAGAATGGTTGCTGCTAACAAGAAACAATCCTATAAAATATACCTCTGTCAGTATGCAATTGCACTGGTATCCTGACAATCAAGGCGGCGCTGTACCAATTTGGATGTTTGGCTGTTGCTGCCAAGCCGTCAACATCAGATGGCAAGAAGGAATGCATTTTGCTGTCAGGGCAATAAGACAGCAACCCATACTTTTTGAAGGAGTACTAACTTTTGAGAAATCACCGTTTTCTGATTTCATAGAATTAAATCCTTTGCAAAATAACTAATTCAATGCCGCAAATTAATTATAACACTAAAAAATCCCGCAGAATGTATTGCGGGATTTTTGCGTATAAGCAATTATGTCGTTATTATTTGCAATAAATCTTTATTATTTTCTTACACAACCGCCGCATTCACCTGTTTTATCTCGTCTGCATCCTGCACATCCGTCCAAACTTGCCACCTCTTTATCATCTTCATCCGCCACCGCCGTCTTGCCTTTAAATTTTACTTCACTTAACGGAAAAGTCTCAAACCTATACACATCTTTTTCATACACCTTTAATGTAACAGTTTCTTTTAAATGATGCACCCCCGTAACAATACCCTTTATACCACCTGCCGCAATCGCTTCTGCGCCAGTTTTGGGCATACGCTTATTTACCTCACCATAATGCTTGTTTTCATAGCTTAGACAACACATAAGCCGACCGCACAAACCGCTTATCTTTTGCGGATTAAGCGACAACCCTTGATTTTTTGCCATTTTTATACTGCTTTGCTCAAAATCTTTTAAATGCACACTGCAACAACATGCCCGACCGCACGGTCCCAATCCCCCCTTAATCTTGCATTCGTCACGACTGCCTATCTGCCTTAACTCAATCCTGGATTTAAATGTATGCGCCAATTCCTTTACCAATTCTCTAAAATCCACCCTATTATCAGCCGTAAAATATAAAATCAGCTTAGTACCGTCCAGCGTGTACTCAGCATCAGATAAATTCATATCTAAACCGCTCTTTTTAATTTTTTCATCGGCAATTTTTATACTCTCTTTTGCCTTAGTTTCCATCGCCTCATTCTGCGCCTTATCTTCATCGCCGGCTTTTCTAAGGACAGGCTTTAACGGCTGTGTAATCTCATCATTTTTAGCGTCAAAGGGGGTCATAGATACTGTACCGAACTCTATGCCTCTGGCTGTTTCTAACACAACCCCGTCATTTAAGGCATACTCAAAGCCGCTTGGGTCAAAATAATATGTTTTGGGATTTTTTTTAAATTTAATCCCTACTACTTTTGTTACTTTTTGCATTTTTTTGCCTTCCTTATCATTTCGATCAGCAGAAAGAATCACCTGCTTTTTGTCATTTTGTTGCTCTATCGCCTTGTCATTGACTAAAGAACCTTCTTCTATTTGTTGCATTTTTGCCTTACCTCCAAAATTGAAAATAAAAATTCATCTATAATACTTTGAACATTTCCATAAGATGCTAATCTTTTTTGCGCCCTTTCTATGATTGGTTTAAGACGGATTATGGCATCCGGCGAGTAATTTTGAGCAACTTGGGAAATATCATAATGACGCGATTTTAGGGACAACTCTAGGCGTAATCCATATTTTAATGTTTCATGCAAAATGAAACTCGTTGTCCAGATTAGTTTGCCCAACTGGGACGCATTGCGCTCGCCTATGGCTTTTTGTGCGAATTTAGATGAGTAACTAAGAATTTGCGTGCTGCTTTTCATATATAACAGCATTTCAAAACATATATCAAACACATCATTGTATTCACCTTTTAGTATTTGTTCTGCACGGGATAGACTGCCAAGACTTGCCTCTTTTGCCAAAGTATAGCTTGCGGTTGACGGACGCTGGGTGATAGGTATTGACGATTGCAATAACTCCAACGCTTGTATAATCGCCTCATCACTTAACGGACTTAAATTTATTATCGCACACCTTGACCTGATTGTAGGCAATACTATCCTTTCATCTGAGCATAAAACAAATATCTTAATTGACGGCGGAGGCTCTTCTAATGTTTTTAACAGCTTATTTGCCGCCGCATCCTGCATGCTGTCGCTGTTTTTTAGGATATAAAACTTATACGGTAATTCTAGCGGTGAAACCAATGCGGCAGTAGTCAAATAATCTATATCTGCAACCGTAATTTTCTCTTTTTCAGGCAACTCTATTATGTCTGCTGAATTATACTTGCCGGTCAAGTCCTCAATATAATAACGGACAAACAACTCACTCAACAAACTATCCTCACTACAAACCAAATAACTTTGGGACAATGGGATTTGTTTGTATTCTGCAATTTGTTTGATTATATTTTTATAGTTTGCCATAGTATTTATTTTGTTTTCAGATTTAACAAAACAATCCAAAAAAGATTATATCCCTACCTTCTTACATATTTGCTCTAAAATTTTATACTTATCCTGTTTCGCGTCAATTCTTATTATCCGTTTATTCACCTTTGCGATTTCCAAAAAGCCATTATACACCCGCTCGTGAAAATCCAAACTCTCACTATCCATCCTGTCATTCTCATCCGCTCCGCCTTTTCTCAAAAAACCCTCACTGGGTTCTAAATCAAAAAAGAAAGTCGCATCTATTTTAAGCCCTGCCATAACAACTTTATTAAGCATCTCAATAATCTCTAAATCTATGCCGCGCCCGTATCCTTGATATGCCGCAGTAGAATCAATAAATCTATCACAAAACACCAATTTTCCTGATCTCAACGCAGGTCTGATAATCTTTTCAATATGCTCTAATCTGGCAGTCGCATACAATAATAACTCTGTCATTTTTTCAATATTGCTTTTTTTATCCAAAATAATGTCTCTAATCCTCTCTGCAACTACAGTTCCGCCCGGCTCTCTGGTAAACACCGCATCTATTTTCTTCTCTTTGCAATACTCTTTTAATAATACAATTTGTGTAGACTTTCCCACTCCTTCACACCCTTCAAGCGTAATCAATTCTCCAATATTCTTTTGCATAGCTCCTCCAATGTTTCCTTTGTATCCATTATAGACACAATAAAAATTATAAACCTCTCATCATATTTTTCCGGAATAATCCCCTTATGCAGAAGTTTTTGAAATAATGTTTTGCCGTCAGTTTTCAGGGCAACTGCATCTACCACAAGTCTCGTAAAATCATTATTTTGTATGCAAGGCACTTTTTGATTGAATAAAGTTATCGCTTGATACAGTTCATCATAACGGCTTTTATATGTGTAGGTATAGTCAGCCGCCTCTTCTAAAGACATATAGAACGGATAAGAAGGACTTGTAGTTCCTAGAATTTCTAATGATTTGTCAATATCATCCAAATATTTTTCATCACTAACCACAAGATATGCCGTTTGTGTTAAGCTGGGCAATGTTTTATGCGCAGACAAATTGAATGCAAAAGCATAATTAAATAATCCGCAATCAAACAAGTCAGGTCTGAATAAAAAGTGTGCGCCGTGAGCAGCATCTACAAATAATTTTTTGCCACCCTCAACTACAACTTGTCCAACTTCCTTATCAATAGTTACTCCGTAATAATCGGGACTCGTAAGCACCACAGTTTGTATAGACGGATATTTTTTAAATGCAGAAATTATCTCGCCTTTATCCGGATAGTCGCTATCAGTATAAAAAATTTTTACGCCTAACAAAATAGCTGAATGTAATATTGCAGGATGAACATTTTTTGTTGTGAGAATATCGCCGCTGTTTTTTCCTAGAGACAATAAAGATGCCTTAATACCGATTGATGAACCATTTACTAAAAATCGCAGATGAGGAACATTTAATAACTTAGCAGTTTTTTGTTCAGCCTGAGTTATTGCATCTAATGGAAATTGCCCTTCTATTTCAGTAACATCGTAGTTATAACGATAAGATATTTCATTATGCTCAGTATAACAAAACAGCGAATCAGGCACGCTTATGCCGCCTTTATGTCCGGGAGTACAAAACCGCAGCTTACCAAAAAAGTTTTGCTCTATTTTTGTTCTAATATTGTTTTTCATAAAGTATTGCAAAATATAAAGAAACTATGACTAAAAACTTTATTTTCTAGGCTTCATAGTCGGATACAAAAGTACATCCCTAATTGATACGCTGTCAGTAAACAACATGACAAGCCTGTCAATGCCTATCCCCAAGCCGCCGGTCGGCGGCATACCATACTCAAGCGCATTAACAAAATCCTCATCATAATCCTGCGCTTCCTCGTCACCGCCTGCTTTTAGTTTCATTTGCTCTAAAAAGCGTTGCTTTTGATCAAGCGGGTCGTTGAGTTCACTAAATGCATTCGCCATCTCTCTAGCATAAACAAACAACTCAAACCTATGTGTCAAATGCTCACCTTTCTTTTTAGCAAGCGGACTTACCTCAATAGGATAATCCGTAATAAAGGTCGGTTGAATTAATTCTTTTTCTACAAATCTGTCAAACAACTCAACAAGCGCAAAACCTTTTGTCATTTTCGTCTTATCTAGCACGACACCCGTCCCTCTAGCCGCCTTAATAAACTCCTCACCGCTCATCTTGTCAAAATCCAGCCCCGTGTACTTTTTAACCGCTTCACTCATAGTCAGCCTTGCAAAAGGTCGCTTCAAGCTAATCTGTGTGCCTTGATAATTAATAACTTCATCACATCTCAATTCTTTTGCAACGGCTTCAAAAATCTCCTCAGTAATCTTCACCATCCCTTCTAAATCCGTATAAGCCTCATATAACTCAATCGTCGTAAACTCAGGATTATGCTTTATAGATATCCCCTCATTCCTAAATAAGCGCCCAATTTCATATACCTTGTCAAAGCCGCCTACAATCAGCCTTTTTAAATATAGTTCCGTAGCAATCCTTAAATACATTTGCATATCTAATGTATTATGATGTGTAATAAAAGGTCGTGCCGAAGCCCCGCCTGCAAGTGTTGCCAGCACAGGAGTTTCTACTTCTAAAAAACCTTTCTTATCCAAAAAGTTCCTGATAGCTTTTATAATTTTGCTACGCTTAATAAAGGTTTCTTTTACATGAGGATTAGCAATCAAATCAACATACCGTTGCCGATACCTCAATTCATTATCTTTAAGACCGTTCCATTTTTCCGGAAGCGGCAATAATGATTTAGCTAAGAGCGTAATATCAGAAACATTAACCGACACCTCTCCCAATTTGGTGATAAATACCTTGCCGCTAAGTCCGACGATGTCGCCAATGTCATATTTCTTGTATTCCTCATACTTTTCACCTAAATTTTCACCCTTTAAGTATATTTGGATTTGCCCTTGAAAGTCTAGGATATGAGAAAAACTGGCCTTGCCCATAATGCGTTTTGACATTATACGACCTGCCAAGCACACCTTTTTACCTTCATTTTTGGGATAAGAATTTATGACATCTTTAGAAAAATGCTTTCTGTTAAAACTGGTAATCTCAAAAGGATTATTATTTTCATCCACAAGATTTTTGAGCTTGTCATGGCGGATTTGGATAATCTCTCTCAACACTTCTTGAGACATTTCTTCTTCACTTTCAATAATTTCATTGTTATTCATAGCTTTTTATCCTATATTTGAGTTGCTTGCAAACTTCTGCAGCACAGCACATCTTTAGACTCACCTTTTAATCTAAAAATTCACACTTTAGACTGAACTGTCGGCTTTCAACAACTCTATTGTTTTTACTGTCAAACCCATTATAATTGCTAAATTTAGCTCTGTCAAGTTTTTGAAGCGGGAAATATAGTTACAAATCAAATTATGTTGTTATGAAAAGCATCTCTTCAAGAAATAAACTATCTCTAAACTAAAAACCTGCTTATAAAATATCGACATAAAACGCAAAACCCCGCAATTGCGGGGTTTTGTAAAAACTTAACTTTTTGACCAATACCGGATATAGCTATTCTAAGTTTAGGTGTCAATGTTACGGAACTAAATTCAACATTTCACCCCGCATCCCCATATTCAACACCGTATCAGGTATTTGTCCTACAATAATGCTATCCACCAAAATAAGCTCGGTCCTAGTTTCAAAAGTCTGCACTCCGGGCAAAATCACACTCATCTCTGTGTCGATCGCCATGACAATCAGATGCCGTGTCTGATTTATCCCCGCACTGACAAATTGTGTGTCAAATCTAATATCCACTGCACCCACAGGATATGCCCGAATATTAAAGTCAGGTCCGCGTCCCGCCAAAAAAGTCAAACCCGACAGTGTCCCAATCGGCACACGCAAACCCTGCTCTCCCAAATTCACCAACTTCTCCTGCGCTAAATTTGCCACCCTCAAAGCAATCGTGTTTAACAAAAGAGTATTTACTCTCAAAAGCTCCACATTTCCGTCTGTATTTCTAACCACCTCCACCAAATCATCGTTATCATAATCCACCTCGTTCAAAACAGTCTCTGCCGCCTCATTAATCGCCAGCGTAGTCAATTCACGCACCTTTTCTTCAGACAACACCCGTATAACCGGGTTGACATACCGCACAATAAAAGTATATGTCAAAATCGCAAGCAACACCAAAACCGCAAGCACAATAATCTTGCGTTTAGAAATCCTAAGCAATCGTCTTTTTTTATATTTTTTGCTTCTATAATCTCTTGCATCCATTACTATAGGCATAGTCTCCCCCATTTCATTATATGATGGGAGAAGTAAAGTGGTTACAAAAAATGTGGTATATGCAACCAATTTGCTAGCAGTTTATCAGTAGAGAGTATAATAACGGCGTCGTCTATCATCAACATAATTTTTCTCATGGTTTTTTAATGAATACAATTTTTTTTTGCTGACTCACTCATTTTTGCAGTTGAGCGGCAAATACGGCAAATAAACGCACCCTAAGTTAGAGTGTGTTTTTTTTCGTATACCTAAAACAAAATAAATTCTTTGCATTATACAAACAATATTAATGTGGAAGAAAAGAATATAAATCATAAAAATAACAAAGATAAACAATACAAATCTACTAAAAATCGCAAGTTGAAAAAAGCCATCAAAATCAGTTGTGTAATTTTGGCGTTCTTGTCGCTTTCTTTTGTACTTACTACTGCCCTAGTTTTAGAACCTGCGGTAAGGATTAAAGGGTATCAAACCTTAGACACAACTAAACTAGATACTGTCCAAAACTCGCTGATTATTTATGACAGAGACGGAGTTTCCAAGCAGAATATGATTTGCAACAAGATTTTTGTTTCTGTTGACGATGTTCCTGGTCATGTTATAGATGCATTTATTTCTATTGAGGATAAGCGATTTCATGAGCATAGCGGCGTGGATTATTTTAGGATTTTTGGAGCTTTATGGCAAAACATAAAAAATAGAGGTTATAGCGAAGGAGCGTCTACTATTTCACAACAGGTCATTAAAAATACGCATTTAAGTCAAGATAAAAATTTAAACAGAAAAATCAATGAGATTAGAGTGGCGAGAAGTTTAGAGAGAACATTTTCTAAGAGTGAGGTTATGGAAATGTACTTAAATAAGATTTATTTCGGCAACGGAGCGTACGGACTCGGGGCTGCGGCAAAGCTGTATTTTGGAAAGAATGTGAGAAATTTAACAGTAAATGAAGGTGCTTTTTTAGCGGGAATAATTAATAATCCGAGCCGCTATAATCCTTATACCAATTTGACAAATGCCAATAGGCGAAGGGTATTGATATTAAGACAAATGATAAAAAACAATAAAATAAGTGAGGTGGATTTTGAAACAATTAATGAGGACATAGCACCGATACCCAAAAAGCGGTCAAGATTAAGAAGTTATGGACATTCTGTTTTGAGAGAAGCATCAAAAATTTTGGGAATTAGTACGGATGAAATATTAAATAGAAAATATCAAATTTATAGCAATTTAAACACAGATCTGCAAAATAAAGTGGCCGGCATCGTCAAAGATTATACTTTTTTAGGCAAAGAACACACTATCACTCATATAGTTGTGATGACAAAATGCGGTGAGGTGCTGGTCAATTTTTCTAATTCGCACTTTAATTTGAGTAGTTTTATGAGACAACCAGGCTCTATAATAAAGCCTGCGATTGCTTATGCACCTGCGTTTGAAAAGAGAAATTTTTGCAATACAGCAGCCAAAAATTCTCTTTTAGATAACGAAAATGCAACACAAAACGAAAGTATTCCTTTTACCCCGCTGACCAGAATTAATGATAAACCTAAAGATTTTAATGGCTACTCCCCTAAAAATTTCAGAAATAAAAATTTGGGCTGGACGAGCCTGTCAGAAACTCTAAAACAATCACAAAATATTCCCGCCGTGGAGTTAGTAAACTTTTTGGGTGTGGAGTATTGCAAAGAGGTGGCTATTAAGTTAGGGATGCGGTTTGACGATAGAGACAATTCTCTAAGCGTTGCCCTAGGAGGTTTGACTAACGGTGTGAATTTATTTGAAGCCGCCAACAGCTATAGAGCATTCTCTAATGACGGTATACTAATACAACATTCGCATATTGATAAAATTCTGGATAGAAACGGAATTGCTGTATTTAAAAACGATAAAAAAGGTATACGAGCAATTAGCAGTGAAAGCGCGTATTTTATTAATTCTATTTTGGAAGAAACAGCAAGAAACGGGACAGCCAAGAGGATTGGAAATTTAGGTGCGGCAAAAACAGGAACTGTAGGAACAAGCGCCGGAAATACCGATGCATATGTAGCGGCATACACTGATGCATATATAGTGGCTGTGTGGATGGGACCAAGAGGCAACAGCATAATGCCAAACTCTATAAACGGCTCTACTCATCCAAGCACAATTGCCAAAAAAATTTTGGAACTACTCCCAAAACATAACGGCTTTAAAAAACCTAGCACAATTATAAATGTAGAATTAAACGCACACGAATATCTAAGGAATAATCGTATGCAGCTGGCTTGCAAAAATCTCAAACCAAAGGACAAATTGACCGGTGAGTTTGTAGAGAGTTATTTACCTGCTGGTGCAAATGCCTTGAATAAAAAGCAGCAAACTGCCATCATCAATCAAAACAACACTATAGCCGGCATCCAAGACCGCCAAATGAGAAGAATTACTGAGAGAACTCAAAGAAAACAAGAAAAAGAGCAAAAAGCAACCCCATCCTCCCGCAATAAAAGAAATTACCGGATTGTTGAATAACTCATACATTATGATAGAAATTTATTTGCACATAATATAAATATGAAAATAAAGATATTTATCGTAGTTGCATTATTACTATTTTTGATAGTTATGCCGACATTTTTTACTACCACTACTGCAAGTGCTGCCGTTCAACCAGATTCTTATGGATACAGTGATGAAGCAGAGTTTTGGGCTGAGATTGGTAGACTCGTTGAAATAAATTTAGAGAGGAATTTAGACGGAGGATTGGAAAAGTTTAGAAATGATATGCTTGAGAGTGTAAAATATGCATTAAAAAACGAAGATTTATCAGATGAAGAGCGAGAGGAGCATCGGCAGTATATTAATCAGCTTGAGTCCGAAAAAGAGGAGTTTTATAGGCGACTGCCAAAAATAAGAGAGCTTGCAAAGTTGATTCCGCAAGATAGAGAGGGTGAAGTTTATGGCAAATATAAAAATGTTGCCATAGCGATAGAGCAAATTCCTGATGATGAAATTAGGCTTAAAGCAGCTAGAAGCATGGTGAAAGAGACGCCTATGATTAGGGCGATATGGTGCGACGAGGATGTGCCTACTCACCATAAATGGATTGCATTAGGCGATTGTTATATAATTAGGGTGGCAAAAGAATTGGATATGAAGCTTGTAATAGTTGATGTTACAAATAAATTAACAGAGATGGACATCCAAGAGCTTGAAAAAAAGAAGCGCAGTGGCAGAGGTTTTTGGATTGGATTTGATGAAGTGGTTGTCATAGCTGATGATGTGCATTTTGCTGTGCTAAATTAAGAAAAAATCAATTCTGACGGGTTTAGGCTATCTGACCAAGCAGTGCGCCAATCAATAAGGCTAAGTATTACGGTTATTATTGATTAAACTTAATTTTATATTAGATTGTCTTCTAAATATTTCCTCAAAACATCAAAACCTCTTGTCCTTCAATTGCCTCGTTGATTAAATCTTCTAAATTGTCTATTCTAGCCAGCTCCTTATTGGTTTGATAGATGGATGGTTTTGTAATGGGGTGATCCGGTAAAAAAACTGTACAACAATCCTCATGGGGTCCAATGGATGTAGTAAATGTATCTATTTTTTTGGCTATGTCTATTATTTCTTGTTTGTCTAAACCGATAAGAGGTCTAAAAACCGGCAAGTTAATATTGTTGTTAGTAACCTGCAAACTCTCTAGAGTTTGCGATGCAACTTGAGCTAGTGACTCGCCGTTAATCAGAGCGCCCGCCCCTCTCTTTTTTGCAACGATTTCGGATATACGCATCATTATGACTCGTAATAATGTTATAGCATATTTATTATCACATCGTTTGTTTATAGCTTCTTGGATTTGTGTGATTTTGATATTGATTAGGGGAAGTTTGTTGGTGTAAGCGGATAATTTTTTTGCTAAAGTATAGACTTTTTCTAAAGACATTTCGTTTGTATACGGATAGGAATGAAAGTGAATTGCATTTAATATCAAGCCCCTTTTAGCCATGAGATAGCCCGCAACAGGACTGTCTATGCCGCCGCTTAAAAGTAAGAGACCTTTGCCCGCAGAGCCTAATGGCATTCCGCCTGCGCCTTTTATGATGTCGCTGTATAAAAATGTGCTGCCGTCCTCTCTGATGTCAATGTTTAGTATGGTTTTAGGATTGTGAATGTCAACTTGAAGTCTTTTATTGCTGTCTAATAAATCGCCGCCGATTAGCCGGTTTAGTTCAATAGAATTGAGCGGGAACTTTTTATCTGCACGGTTAGTTTCTACCTTAAAAGTACCTGACCTATCACACATGAGTTGCAATGCGACACTTTTTATTGCTTCTAAGCCGTTCATGCATTTATATGCAATCGAAAACGATGCAAGTCCGAAAACATTATGTAAAGCTTGATAAGCTGTATTAAAATCAGCCTCACTGTGACTGGTGATTATATATCTGCCACGCATAATATGCAATTCACATTTGAGATTTTTCAACTTTAACTTAATATCATTTTTAAGCATTTTCTCAAAAAAACCCCTGTTGTTTCCTTTCAGGTGCAGTTCTCCGTATCTGATTAGTATCACTTTTTCAGCGTTCATTTTATACTTTTCCCTTGCAATATTTTTTGTTTTTCCATTATTTTTTGCGCTACGATTTTAGCTTCATGCATAGTGTTTAAAGGACTGAAACTGAGACGGATGCTGCCTTCTATATGTGCCTTAGTTGCCCCTAGTGCGTTTAGAATTCTGTTTTGCGATAGTTTATTTGCACAAGCAGAACCTAGACCTATTAAAATACCGTCTTCTGCCAGTAGACGCATTAGAATTTCTGCCTTGATATTTGGGTTAGAAAGTGAGAGTATATAACCCGTGTTGTTGATTGAACCATTTAAAATCCAACCATTTTGGGTTAGAGTATTTTTGATGTAATCGTGAATCTGCCTTGCCAAGTTATTTTGCTGCTCCGATTCACTATGCACCCAGCAAGAACAGGCAACTGCTTTTGAAAAACCTATAATAGCACCGGTATTCTCTGTGCCGCTACGCATTCCACGCTCTTGTCCTCCGCCGACAATAAACGGTCCGATATTAATTTTTTTATTTATATACAACGCACCAACACCCTTTGGTCCGCCCACCTTATGACTAGAAATCGTATAAAAATCACAACCTCTATCACGCAAAGCACTATTAATACAGTCAATTTTACAAAAAGCCGCTACCCCGTCAGAATGAAATCTGGTCTTAACATTTTTACTTTTTATCAAATTGCCTATTAATTTTATATCATTGACCGCACCCGTTTCATTGCTTGCATGAATAACGGACACCAGCGTTGTATCATTATCAATCTTTTTGTCTAAATCCTCTAAATCTATCGTCCCGTCATTTTTAAGTTTAACCCATCTTACCTCCACACCTTTGCTTTTTAATAAATTTCCGCACTCAAAAACTGATGCGTGTTCACCTTGAGAAATCACTACATTGCCCTTTTTATTCTTAAAACCGTTCAATAAAGCCCAGTTATTTGCCTCCGTAGCCGACGATGTAAAATAAATTTCATCACTTTGCACTCCCAGTTTATCAGCGATAATTTTCCTGCTCCTCTCAATAATTTTACTCGTATCAATTCCCTCTTTGTATAAAGCGGACGGATTGAAAAAATGCTTTTCATTAAATAGATTAATCTCTTTAACTACACAATCAAACGGCTTATGTGTACTTGCGTTGTCAAAATATATCACGCTAATATTTTCTCCATTTTGTATAAACTTAAACCATTAATATAGCCAAAACTGCTTTGTCTTTAGACTCATCACTGCTTGCATGGATATGAGACTATATCACAGCCTCTTAAACAGTCTATCGATTTCTCGTCTTGTCAGTTTCACAATCAAAGGTCTCCCATGCGGACAACACAACTCTTTTTCTTTTGACATCTCTTTCAACAATGCATCAATATCAGCGCTTGACAAGCGATCTCCGCTTTTGACTGCAGCCTTGCACGCAGATTGAATAATCTTCTCTTTAATAAAATCCAGCACAGTAATTTGATTAATGTTATTTTCTTTTGTTAATTCATGCACAAAAACAGCAAGCTCTATGTGATATAATGCAAACGGAACGGCAAAAATCTTGCCTTCTTTTATGTCAAAGCCCAACTCTTTTAGAGCATTAATTGAATAATTTATGTCTTCATTAAATGAGTAAGGAACTAAAAGCGGTTGTGATATTGCCGACTTATCTTCAATCTCTGCCTTAAATTTATTATATAACAACCTCTCGTGCGCAGCATGCTGATCAATAAGATATAAGGCGTCCTCTTTCTCTATCAATATGTAAGTGTTGAAAATTACACCCAATTGCTTAATAAAGCTAAAATCATCGTCCATCCTTATCCCGTCTTGATTGTAGAAAGACGACCGTTCGAAAACAGCCGCCGCCGTCCTTGCAGGTTTTGACGCACTGCTCCAATTTGGCGAAAAATCTAAACGGGTAGATTTTTCACTCATGACCAGATTGGAGAAGTTTATGTCTTGCACAAACGAATCACGGGCACTTGTATTAATACTATCGAGACTAAAGTCTTTTATCTGAGACAAATCAATATCACTTTGAGGAAATTGTTTGTCATTAAAAATATCACTGACACTAGAAAACATGGCTTTCATATTGGATGAAATTGCCTGATAAATGAGAGAAATTATTCGTTTTTGATCTATGAATTTGACCTCTGTTTTTTGCGGATGAACATTTATGTCAAGCATATCATAGGGAATATTTATATAGATAAGGTAAGCAGGGTAGCGGCGATGCATAAGATAGTTCTTTAATGCGGCAAGAACAGCATAAGATATATCGCTGCATTCAACATAACGACCGTTGACTATGACAGTTTGATGATTTTTATTTGGTTTTGAATTTTCAGGACGCGAAATAAAACCGCTTATTTTTATGCCGGGGGCAGACTTGTCAATAGGAAAAAAGTATTCCGTTTCAGTGTCATAAATCGCAGTCAGTGCAGCCTCTACACCCAATCCATTTGATTGATGAATTATTTTCTCATCAGCAATATACTTTATAGCAATATTTGGGTTTGCCAATATTAACTTGGTCATCAACTTATTGATTTCAGTTTTTTCTGTGCCGATGCTCCTCAAAAATTTTCGCCTTGCCGGAATGTTTAAGAATAAGTTTTCTACTTTTGTGGTAGTGCCGACTGATGCACCGATTTCACCCTCGTCCATCAAAACACCTGTGTCAAAATGTACTGTATACCCCAATTCCTCATGTGCTACTCTTGATATTATTTTCACACTGGCAACAGCAGCAATACTTGATAATGCCTCACCTCTAAAACCTAAACTGGCTATCGCATCCAAATCCTCAATTTTTTGAATTTTGCTCGTAGCATACCGCATGAACGCCAATTTCACCTGATCCTTTTCTATGCCGTGCCCGTTGTCGGATACGCAAACATAGTCAATACCGCCTTTTTTTATTTCTACAGTGATAGATGTCGCCCCTGCATCAATACTGTTTTCAACAAGCTCTTTGACAACACAAAAAGGCGCTTCTACAACTTCACCGGCAGCTATTCTGTTATGTATACGACTATCTAGAATTTGAATTTTTTGCATTATACTTTCCTTTTTAAGTCTGCTAAAATGTCATGTGCGTGTCTGGGTGAAATCGCATCCAAGTCTATTTCTGACAAGATTTTAACAATCTCGTTGTCATTATGCTTGCGTTCATCAAACAATCCTATTCCTTTTTCTTCTTTAACTCCTTTCTCTGCAAGAGACTCCTTTTCTAGCTTTCCTAATAATTCTTTAGCTCTGTCAATAATCTCTCTCTTCAATCCGGACAATGCCGCAACTTCTATCCCAAAACTCTTATTGGCCCTTCCTCTCAACAATTTTCTTATAAACACTATTACACCTTCATATTCCCGCACTCCCAATTTATAATTTTTCACGCCGTCAAACTTATCTTCCATATCAGTCAATTCATGATAATGCGTAGAAAATAATATTTTTGTCCTAAAATTCTTAGAAAAATATTCCAAGATTGCCCACGCTATAGACAATCCATCGTATGTAGAAGTCCCGCGCCCGATTTCATCTAATAAGCACAAAGATTTATCAGTGACCTCATCCAAAATATAAGACAATTCCTGCATCTCCACCATGAAGGTACTTCGACCTGCCAATATGTCATCACCCGCACCCACTCTTGTGAAAATCTTATCAATAAGCGGTATGTTTGCTGTCTTTGCAGGAACAAAACAGCCCAGGTGCGCCATAATGACTGTCAAAGCAACTTGACGCATATAAACACTTTTACCCGACATATTTGGTCCGGTGATTAACATTATTTTATTATCACCGCCGTCAAGCAGTGTATCATTTGGAGTAAATTCGTTTGCATTAAGCAACACCTCTACAATGGGATGCCGTCCTTCGGATATAATTAGCTCTAAACTGCCATTTTTAATTTGAGGCTTTGTATAACCATTTTCCCTTGACACCTTAAAGAGTGAGAAGATGGTATCAATGTTTGCAATTGCGTTTGCACTTGTAAAAATTTTATCTAAATATCCCCTTATATTTTCTTGAAGCTTTTCATAAATTTCAATCTCTAATTTCAGCGCCCTCTCGTCTGAGTTAAGAATTTTTGCCTCAATCTCTTTTATCTCATCAGTAATATACCGCTCTGCGTTTGCCAAGGTTTGTTTTCTTGTATAGCGATACGGAACGAGTGATTTTTGCGAATTAGGCACCTCTAAAAAATATCCGAAAATACGGTTGAAGCTGATTTTAAGATTTTTTATCCCAGTATGCTCTTTTTCCCTTAATACAATTTGGTCTAAAATGCTTTCAGCATTGGTTTTTATGCTTTTTAAGGCGTCAAATTCCTTATTAAAACCCATTTTAATTATGCCGCCGTCGCGGATTAGACCGGAAGCATCAGGTCTTATGGCAGAATTTAATAAATTGGCTAACTTTGATAAATCCTCTATTTTATTTGATAAATCTTTTAATAAAGCTGATGATGCGCCTCCTAGCAACTTTTTTATGTTGAGACTTGAAAGTAATGAGTCGGCTAAATTTAGACACTCTCTCGGTTTTATTGAGGATGAAGATATTTTAGAGCAAATTCTTTCTATATCGCCAATGTTAGAAAGCTCCTCTTCAATTTTACTCGTTAGTAAAGGCGCTTGAGAAAGCAACTCCTCAATCGAATCTAGACGGTCATCTATTTTTTGCTTTTCTTTAAGAGGACGGGCAAGCCATTTTTTCAGATTTCTGCTGCCCATACTGGTAGAAGTTTTATTTAGCACCCATAAAAGTGAACCTTTGATTTTGCCGTCTGAATTGTTGGCAAAAATTTCTAATGTTTTTGTTGCCGTCATTCCTAATTCTAGACGGTCTGTTTCTTCTTCATCCACAGGTCTGATATGCTCTAGCCATTTTTTTTGTGTTTGCTTTATGTAATTTAGCAGTGCGCCTAAAGCTATAACACAATTCGGCTTATTTTTTACTTTCTTGATTAAATCTAGTTTAGATAGAGAATTGACGCTTTCTAAGCATGATACATAATCAAATTCTTTGTCTGAAATGAGAGAAAACGGAGAAACTGAACCAAATTTTACAGTAGATAAATTTATACTTAAATCAATCATTTTTTCATTTGCTATTATCTCAGACGGATTAAGTCTAGCCAATAATTCATTCAGTCTAACCATCCCGTCTATTTCAATAAAAGCTAACTCACCTGTAGAAACATCCGCCCATGCCGCCCCCATTTTGGCACTTAGCGGATTTTTAGCTTCTTCTAATTGATGATAGACACATAGTAGATAATTATTTTTTCCGGCATCCAGCATCTCATCCTCTAAGGCGGTGCCCGGAGTAACAATTCTGACTATCTCTCTTTTAACTAAACCTTGCCCGACCTCACCCACCTGCTCTGCCATTGCTACTTTGTGTCCTGCCTTAATTAACTTAGCAATGTATGCATCTGCCGCATGATGAGGCACACCGCACATAGGTGCGCGACTATCCAAACCGCAGTCTCTGCCCGTTAGGGCTATATCCAGTAATTTTGAAACAATCTTAGCATCATCAAAAAATAATTCATAAAAATCACCCAACCTAAAGAAAAGAAAAGCATCTTTAGCTTCATCCTTCAACTCAAAATACTGTTGCATCATTGGCGTAAGTTTATTATAAAATTTATCTGTTTTTTTCATGTATTCCTATTAATCCTGTGTTTTTGCTGTCCGCAATTTTTATGTTTACAAACTTATTAAACAAATTCTCTTCACTCTCAAAGCTAACCGGCTTGCCGCTGTCTGTTTTCCCTATGCATTTTGTCCCCTTTTGAAACTCTACCAACACTTCAAATTCTTTGCCGACATATGATTTTGCCGATTCTCCGCCTATCTCTGCTTGTCGCTTTATCAATCTTTGTATCCTGTCAATTTTAATTTCTCTTTTAATCTGTCCATCCATTTTATCTGCCGCCGTACCGCTCCGCCTATTATAAATAAACGAAAAAATATTATCAAACCGCACTTTTTCAATCACCTTCATAGTGTCTAAAAACTCACCTTCAGTCTCACCGGGAAATCCTACCATAATGTCCGTAGACAGTCCTAACTTCGGCACCAATTTTCGCATCAATTCAACTTTTTCAATATAGTCACCGGCAGTATAACCCCTATTCATAAGCGCCAATATTCTATCTGATCCAGCCTGAATAGGAAGATGTATATTCTTAGAAAAATTGTCCGTCTCCGCTATAATTTTTATCACATCATCAGATAAATCCTTTGGATGTGAGGACAAAAATTTCAACCTAAACTTTCCTTCAATATCTCTGATTCTCTCTAACAAACCTACAAACTCAACTTCCCCAAATCTATAAGAATTGACATTTTGCCCCAATAGCGTTATTTCATTATAGCCTCTGTCCAACAGCCCTTTTATCTCATCTAAAATCTCAAATACATTCCTGCTTCGCTCTCTGCCTCTAACAAAAGGCACAATGCAATAGCTGCAAAAATTATTACACCCATACATTATGTTCACCCATGCGTTTACTCCTTTTTCCCGCTTAGGTTTGATATCCATCTCTCTATCGCTTATGTCCCCGGCCTGATCCCAAATCTCAATAAACTTGGTCTTGTCCAAATACTCTCCCAATTGACTTATATTATGCGTCCCGATAATAATATCAATGAACGGAAACCGACCCATAATCTCTTTCGCCGCCCCGTCCTTTTGAGACATACAACCGCATAAAATTACCTTTATGTCACGCCTCTCTTCTTTTAGTTTTTTAGCCCTTCCTAAATGCCCATAAACTTTTGTCTCCGCAGTATTTCTGACACAGCAAGTATTGTACATAATTATATCCGCATTCTCTATCCTATCAGATAGAATAAAGCCTCTATCTGATAAAATCCCTCCCATTTTTTCGGATTCATGCACATTCATTTGGCATCCGTAAGTATTAATATAATAGCTTTTTTGCTTCATAAAATATATAATACTATAAAAATACATTTTTTGCAAGTAAATTTGATTGACTTATAAGTTTTGTTTGTTGTATAATTTATTAGTATGTACATAAGAATTGTTACAAAACTATAGAAAGGAGTATAAATTCTAGTGAGTGAAAAAGAGCTAGAGGGTGTTGATTCTGAGCTTATTAGAGGCAATATTGATACCATAATCCTAAAAGCCTTGATGAGCGGTGATAGGTACGGCTATGAGATAATCAAGGAAATAGAGCAAAAAAGCGGCGGCGCTTATATTATCAAGCAGCCCACCTTATATGCGTGCCTTAAAAGACTAGAGGAGCAAGGTTTCACTAAATCCTATTGGGGAGCAAAGTCTTTAGGCGGCAGAAAAAAATATTACACTCTGACCGAAATGGGAATAGAGGTTTTTAATAAATCAAAGTTTGAATGGGAGCATTCTAAGTTTGTCGTGGATATGTTGATTTCAGATAACCAAATGGCAGGGTTTGAGGTGGTAAAAAAGCAAGCGGTTGAAGAGGATAACTCGCCTGTAGTTGACAAAAACAGCGACACATTTTTTTATACACCAAGAAACACAAATGCAGGTTATAGTGAAGCCGCTGCCATCGATACGCAAGAAGAGCTGACAAGCGGACAAGAAATTTATGACAACATAGAAGACAAAAACTCTGTATTTTCTCAATTAGTCGAAAACAATACCCCATCTTCAAGCCAAGCAGGACTAAATACGCTTTTTGAGAATAATAACGAGGAAAACTTTGGCGATAATGCTTTAGACAGCCACAAATATACGGATACTCAAGCAAATACTAATGAGGACCTAGACCAAATACTGGATATCTATTCAAAACAAAAAAGCTATGCTTCTGATGTTGAGAATACTGACTACTCACCCGCATCTAATAATTCATCATCATTTAACCCGTTTGTAGACACAGATTATGAGGATGAAACACCATTTAAGACAAACTACAATATAGATGAACAACCTGAAGCAAGTCAAAACCCGGGTCAAAGCGTCTCGATTTATTATCATAACAGTTCTACAAACATTTATCACAATCCCAGCAACAATGATTCAAATATAGAAAAAAAATCAGACACTGCCAACAACAGTACCGACGGATATAGCGGAGCTATTGAGCTTAATGAGCGACCGTATGCTTATGACGAGCAACCGCCGCCAAGTGCCGCCCCTGCTTATATACAACCTGCCCTGACACAAACTCAAAAGCAAGAAGATTATTTTAGTTATTCTACCAACACTCCTAATATTGTCATATCCGACAGTGAAATAATAAGGCGGGACTATAGAGAGATTCTAGAAAAGTTGGTTAAGCATAATATTAAAACCAAGACAGTGAGTACTACAGTTGTTCAATCTATGCAGGAACAAAAGCTAGAAAAACTCAAAGAAACTCAAAGCCTGATGGGTGACGGACTTGTTATCAGAAAACATGACGAAAGTCTAAAGGATTATAATGCTGAAAATTATTTTTATAAGAATCGGCTTAGACTTTGGCATCATGGAATGATGTTTATAATTATGATGGCGCAGATTGCTGTAATGTTGATGGTACATAGATCGCTTGTGCCGTTTGGAGCAGAATTTAGGAGACTGGATGTTTGGCTTTATGTGGTGAGCACTATCGTGTCGTTTGCGATTTTCCCGCTTGTTGCAGTGGTTTTTGCATCACGGGATTATAGCGCCAGAAAAGCCGTGCAATTTGATTATAAAGGGAGTCTATTGTTTAGATTGATTGTAGTTGGGTGTTTGTGGGGCGTTATTTTAATAATTAATGTATTATTAGGGATATTCCAATACGATTTCACTCAGTTCCTAGCAAGTTTAGTGTTGCCTGCAATCCTAGTCTTAAATATCTTTATCAGTTTGTTTTTATATAAAGGTTTTCTAAACTCAGGACGGTTTAATGTGAAGAATTAATATTTTGATTAGCCTCACTAAGTTGTGAGGCTTTCTTTTTTTCTCGCTTCCTCTGGATTATGTTTATTATTATAAATGATGCTATCACCAAAGCGATTAAACCTATCCACACGGGGATACCCCATCCCCTAAACGGGATTATTTGACCGCTGCCTAAAAATGAAGTAACCCCAATCATCACAGGTCTTGTAAAAATCAATGTAAAAAAGAAAAACTTAAAACTCATATCAGAAACTCCGGCTAAAAGGCAAATCATATCGTCAGGGAAAAATGGAAAAAGCAAAACCACTACAAACATTCCTTTATGTTTTTTCCCCACATAGTGACTGTACTTTTCTACCTTTTGCTCCCCAAACATCCAAATTGCAAGTCTCTTTCCAAAGCTTCTGCCTATATAAAACGAAATTATTGACCCGATGATAACCCCGGCCGATACCATTATAAATGTCCAAAATGACCCATAAATCGCTACTCCCGCTAAAATCGTAACCAACATCGGAACAGGAATAATAGCCGCCTGCAAGATCACAAGCATCATAAAAACCAATATCCCCCACTGCCGAGTGCCTAGAATAAAATTTTTGATTATCGAAAAATCTCTAAAAACATAGATTGCGCCTGTTTCGTTTAGGACAATATACGCAATAAGAGCGATAGCGGCAATAACAGAGGCAACAAGACATATTTTGTGGATTTCTTGCTTTTGGACGGACGGAATTGACAATGTCAAAATAAGCAGGAGTACAACGGCTACTACTTTGTAAATCGGCTCTAGGTGGGCTAAAAAAATGCACGCCAATACGACCATTCCAAGGTTTAATGACACAAACACAGAAATTGTAATATTCTTTTTTATATTAGCACTCACATCTTTAGTTTATGATGAAAATGACATTATTATAATAGTTTCTTGATTTCATTTCTTGCAATCTCATCACAACGATTATTATATTCATTGTCTGAATGACCCTTCACCCAAAAAATCTTGATTTGGTGATTTTGACTTAAATACAAAAACTCAGTCCATAAATCTTGATTCTTAACTTCTTTTTTATCCGCTTTTTTCCAGTTGCCCAATATATCTGCATTTTTCTGCCAACTAGTCAGCCAGTCTTTATTAACTGCATCCACAAAATAAGCAGAATCGCTGTAAATTTGCACATTACAACTAGTTTTTAATGCTCTCAATCCCTCAATGACTCCCTTTAATTCCATCCGATTATTTGTAGTCTCCTTTTGCCCGCCGCTTAAAACTTTCTCAACCCCGCCGCACATCAAAATCGCCGCCCAGCCGCCCGG
>Ga0123355_10002495_pt1 | contig 26091 bp, 8 predicted proteins | sample TergutEmb28metaG_3_FD_89872 | JGI IMG/M metagenome (GOLD analysis project Ga0123355, IMG submission 89872) | Embiratermes neotenicus P1 segment gut microbial communities from Petit-Saut dam, French Guiana - Emb289 P1 | ecosystem: Host-associated > Arthropoda: Insects > Digestive system > Gut ...
CCAAAATCTCAAAAAATTCTGCGTTGCTAAAAGAGCCATACCACTCAATATGGAGATGCTCAAAGTGACTCATAATATGCAAATCAGGTGTTGCTAGTCTAACTGGCGCATTATATGTCACCGAGTTGCTTGATACCGAATTTTCGACATTCGGGTCTGTACTTATTGCACGGACTGCAAAGGTATTTGCACCCGGAATAATGTGTGCGTCATTGATAATAAAGGTTGTAACTGCACCTACTGCTTGCCAAACACCGCCGTTGATACTGATTTGGTATGCGTCAGCAAGGGTAACAGCATTCCATGTAAGAGTTCTGCCGTTAATATCTAATATCGGTGCCTCAAGTTGAGCCCCGTAGAAATACTCTACCTCATTACTTGGCTCTGAATGCAAATAGTCAGGAGATGTCGAAAGAGCGCGCACTACAAAAGCATTAAGTCCCGGATTTAGGTTATCACCGATATAAAACTCTCTAACTCCAGGGGCTAAAATTGTCCATGTCAACCCGCCGTCAAAACTTATAGAGTATTGATTTGCTCCCGTTGCAGCCCATGTTATTAGTCTAGTTGTATCATTTAGGCTTATATAAGGTGCTGTAGCTATTTGGGTAAAGCTAAAGGTAATTGGGTTACTCTCTTCGGAGTCACCTATATTGGGGTCTGTAGTTATCGCACGAACAGTTACAACATTGTCGCCTACATTAAATTGAGGTGGTCCGTGTAATACAAATCTAAAGTTAGTAACATTACCTACAGTAGCTACAACGACTCCATTAACCATAATCTCGTAGCCTGTAGCATTAGGGACTGCATTCCACGATACTTCACGAGTTGCCCAATCTGTGTTGTCCCATATAACAGGAGCATCAAGTCTCGGTCCGTTAAAATATGTTATTGTTACAACTTGGGAGTCGATGCTCATTGAGGTATCCCAACCCTCAAAGAATATACTAAATGTGTTAAGACCGTCTATTAGTGTTATATCTAAGCTAGACACAGGCGCTCTGCCTAATCTATGCTCAGTACCATTGACTGTAACAATGGTGTAATGTCCGGATTGCACATTGTCCCAACGCAAAGTTGTTCCGTCAAGCCTAAAGCCAACAGGTGTCGGATGCTGTTCCCAAACAACAATCGTCACCAAAATACTATCTGCTAATAGGGTGTATTGGTCACTACTAATTGCACGCACTCGCAAAGAATATGTGCCAGACCCAGGGAAACTTATCGTTCTTAAATCAAATGAGGTTACATTACCTGCAACAGTTGATCCCGGATAATAATTGCCGCCAATTACAAGATAGAAACCAGTAGCTCCCGCAACAGGAGTCCACCTTAGGTCACCGCCTGTTACTGTTCCGTCTACATATCGACGAATAGCCATTTCTTCCTGTGTCGAAAGAATCTCCGGTGTAGCAAGCTGTATAAGATTGTCATAGGTGTACACATTGCTGTCCGCTGTCAAGCTAGGTATTGCACTTACTGCACGGATTACAAAAGTATTTTCGCCCTGAACAAGGTGTGCATCATTGATAAGGAAGGTTGTGCCTGCACCTATATTTTGCCATCCGCTGTTGTTGATGTTGATTTGATAGAACGCTACACCGACTACTGATGTCCAAGACAAGGTTCTGCCTGTGCGTGTCAATATAAGCTCAGGAACATAGAAATAGACTACCTCATTGCTAAATGCCGAAGGAACTACTCTCCAATGAGTTGCAGTCAAAGGCATATTCGCATCATAGATAGAACGCACTACGATATTATTAACTCCGGCACTTAGGTGCGGTGCTATATCTACTGTCCTAGGTTGACCCATAGGCGAAGAAGGTATTCTAATTGACCATGTCAATCCGCCGTCAAAACTTACTTGCTGATCGGCACTAAGCGGTCCTGCCGCTATATAGTTGACTGTCCCACCGGGAACAATGTTCGCTGGGTCTACATACGGCCATGTTAGTGTTGTGCCTGTTAGCGTTATATTAGGAGTAAGATGTTGATATACTGAGAAAAATCTAGTTGTCTCATCAGATGTCAATCTAAGAGGGTCTGTACTTATTGCCCTTACCGCTATACTATGAAGTCCCACAGGCAAAGAGATTTGTCCGTCAAAAACAAAGGTTGTCGCTGTAACTGTATCAATTACTACTCCATTAACCAAAATCTGATAACCTGTAGCATAAGTCACAGCATTCCAAGTCAAATGAATATCAAAGTTGTTGCTGTTAGCTACTGTTATTACCGGTGTCGCAAGTCTTGTTGTCTGCTCATACTCCACCTCATTACTTACAATAGAAGTCAAACGATTTGGATTGCTGCTTACTGCCCTGACTATAAAGGTATTTTCGCCATGAGCAAGATGTGCATCACTTATTACAAAACTTGTGCCTGCTCCTACAGATTGCCAGCTACCGCCTCTAATACTGATTTCGTATGCATCCGCATAGGCAATTGTTGTCCATGTCAATGTCCTGCCGCTAATACTCAATACAGGTGTGGCAAGTTGAACAGTATGTGTATAGGTTATCTCGGTGCTTGGGTTAGATGTAAATATAATGTAATTTCTTACAGTACCCAAACTAGCAAGTTGTGCACGCACCCTAAAGGTATTAAGACCTAGTGTTATATGAGGAGTAATGTCAAAAGATGTGTCGGTGCCGATATTCGTCCATGTCGAACCGCCATCCAAACTTACCGCATACTCTACAGTAACCGTCATACCGCCATTACTTGACGGAACCGGCGCCCACGATATTATTCTGTCGTTTCGCTCTACGACAGGTGTTTGGAGTTGCCACACTAAAATCGGAGTGCCACCTGTAGCAGAAGCCATAATAGAGTCTAATCTAAGAGGGTCGGTGCTTGTTGCACGGATTGCGATTTCGTGCTCTCCTACAGGCAAAGCATTAACTCCAACAAAAGCAAATGCTCTAAGGGTTGGGAAGCTCGGAACCATAGCACCGGCATCATCTATTGTGGCAAAATGTACTCCACCAACAAAAATCTCATAGTGTGTAGCATATTGTACCGGATCCCACCAAAGAACCCATCCCCTCGCATCACTATCATTAGGTGCAGGAAGCGACGAACTCAAATTTGTTATAGCCGGTGAAGCAAGTCTGACCGGTGCGTTGTAGATAGCTAGAATACTTGCACCGGACGGCAAGCGATACGGATTGTTGCTTATTGCACGGACATCAAAGACATTTGTCCCCGGACTAAGGTGTGTGTCATTTATAATAAAGGTTGTGGCAGTACCTACAGATTGCCATGCCCCGTTGTTAATACGGACTTGATACCCGTCTGCATTAGCAACTGTTGTCCATGTCAATGTCCTGCCACTAATACTCAATACAGGTGTATCAAGTTGAACAGTATGAGTATGTGTTACCTCTGTGCTTGTTCTAGTTCTTACCGCAAAACCACCCGCAGTTCCATATTGCGCCCTAACCAAAAAGGTATTAAGTCCAAGATTAAGATGAGGCGTTACATCAAAAGATGTTACAGCACCTATGAATGTCCATGTCAATCCGTCGTCAAAACTTACTGAATATGACGCCCCAAAGGTATATCCATCTATGGCAACAGCAGGTACAGCCGCCCACTCTAATATCCCATTATTCAAAGTTACGGTAGGTGCATCAAATGGAACAATGCTAAATAGCCAAGGAGTACTCTCATAAGAAGTCAATCTAAGAGGGTCTGTGCTTATTGCCCGTATAGTAGCAGTATGAGTGCCTACAGGCAAACGATACAAATAGTTATCTAAAACAAATGTACTTGTTACGCCTAATGTAGCAAAAATTTGACCGTTAACCAAAAATTCAAAGCCTGTGGCATATTCTATAGCATTCCACGCAGCAGTCCATCCGCTGCCTACAACACCCATTCCCAAATTAGGAGTAGCAAGTCTGACAGGTGCATTATATATCGCTGTATTACTTGCAACAGAATCCAAACGATAAGTATTATTGCTTACAGCACGGACTTCAAAAGTATTTGCTCCCGGATTAAGGAGTGCATCACTTATAACAAAACTTGTGCTAGTGCCTACAGATTGCCATGCCCCGTCATTGATACGGATTTGGTATCCGTCCGCATTGGCAACTGTCGTCCATGTTAGATTCCTGCCACTAATAGAAAGTGTAGGTGCTTCAAGTTGTACCGTGTGTGTGTGTGTTATTGTGGCTATCACAGAATCAAGGAGGAACGGACCATCAACCATACTTTGAGCACTAAATGTATTGACTCCCAGTTGGAATGTTATAGGCATTTGTGTCATTAGCGGCTCATCAATATTATGCACTGTGCCGTTGACAACAATTCTGGCAAGGTTTCCTGTAGTGGTCCAGTGCAAGTTAGTCCCGTCAAGCCAAATATTTGGTGGTATTCGTTGTGAATATACCCACAAAGTAACGCCGGCAGAACTTGCTGACGAAAGTAACGGGTCAGTGCTGATTGCCACTATAACCACAGCTCCGCCATAACCCTGTAACACGGAATTATGAGGACGCAAGTCAAATGAACTTACATTGCTTGCAGTAGTCGTGATATGTGTTCCGCCAAGCCAAATCTCATAACCTGTAGCACCAGAAACCGGTGTCCACGCCACAATACCACCGCCTTCTGTTCCGTCTGAATAACGACGAATACGCATATTAGTTGCATAGCTGGTTATTGTCGGCGTAGCAAGTTGTGTGGTATGATTGTACTCTACCGGACTGCTTGACGCTGATGTTGCAGCATTAGGGTCGCTACTTATCGCCCTTACTCTAAAGGTATTTAGCCCCAACGCAATGTGTGCGTCGCTTATGACAAAGCTAGTGGTATTACCCACACCTTGCCATGCACCGCCGTTAATACTGATTTGATACCCTTCTGCACTTGCAACTGCTGTCCAAGATAGCGTCCTTCCGCTGATACTCAATACAGGTGCATCAAGCTGTCCTATAAGGGTATAAGTTACTTCGTCACTAGATAGTGAGTGCAAAATAGTAGCGGGTACGCCTGACAATGCACGGATTACAAAGGTATTAAGTCCAAGATTTAGGTGCGGAGTTATATTAAAGGATGTGACATTGCCGATATTTGTCCATGTCAATCCGCTGTCAAAACTCACCTCGTATCCTGTTGCTCCTGTAATAGCACTCCAAGTAATTTGTCTGTCGGTCAAAGTTATTTCGGGTGTCGGAAGTCTTCCTGCAAAAAAGTGTAGTGAAATAGAATTGCTCTCAGGAGACGGACCGGTATACGGACTAGTTGTTGTCGCCCTGACGCTGACAACATTATCCCCCGGATTAAAATGCTCGTGGAAGAAGGCAAAGCTGGTAACCTCCGCAACAACAATTGCTACGACAACTCCGTTGACCATAATTTCGTAGTGCGTTGAGCCGCTTATCGGAGTCCACTCCACAACAAGATTCTCATTAGGCGGCACTTGCCATAGAGTAGGAGCCTCAAGAATCGGTCCGTTAAAGAATGTTATTGTTATTACTTCTGATGAGAGCGACCAATTACTGTCGTCTCCTATAAACTGAATACTAAATGTATTAAGATAATCTTGTAATGGTATAACAAAACTATCCTGCGGTCCCCCCCAAATTATGTCATGAGTTGTGCCGTTGACAATCAGTCTTGTATCGTGTCCCCCGACAGCGTCCCAACGCAGTGTTGTGCCGTCAAGTCTAAAGTTAGTAGGGGTTTGGAGTTGATCAAATCTTTCGAAAAATACACCATTGCTAAGTTCCGATGCTAAAAAGTCAGGGGTAGCGCTTATAGCACGAACATAAATATTGCTAAGATGCCGAGTGCTAAAAAACGCATCGCCCAAAGTACGCAAGTCAAATGAGGTGTTGGTGGCTCCCGTTATAGTAGCCAAAACAACAGATGTTTCGTCAATAATCTGATAGCCTGTTGCATTTGCCACTTGAGTCCACATCAAGTTACCGCCTGCAATTGTCCCGTCCACATAACGACGCACCCTTATGTCTTGCTGTGTTGAGGTTATTACCGGAGCGGCAAGCTGCGGTATCGGAACCGTCCATGAAAGTGTAGCTGCTTCGGCAGATTGTTCGCCGCCGGAAACCGCTCTGATTGAAATCATATGATTACCCGGAAGAAAGCCCGTATAATCAAAGAACCCTGCTGTCTGAGGAACATATGCCCCGCCGTTGACAGAAACTACATAACTCGTAACTCCGGTAGCCGAAGTCCATAAAATCCGGCTCAATACAACATTATGTTCGGTAATAACAGGTGCGGGTACATGAGTCTGCCATCTTGCATAAATTCTTATCGGACCGACCACATGGTCAACAAAAGTGGTTGCCGTTACACGGTCGCCCCAATTACCGCCTGAGCCATTACTAGTCCACCAACCTCCAAAAGTCAGTGTTTGGTCAGCAGGTATGTGTATTGTCGGGTCACCTATAGCAGCTGCCATAGTTACAGTCTGCGTTCCTGCATCTTCTATCTGAAGATTGTAGTGAACACGATGAACTTGTGCCGAGTTTTGATTCCATCTTGCGTGTATGGTTGTAACTTTAGTGACAGTCTCTCTGTTCCCTACATTAGGTGTAGTCGTTGCATTGGTTACATTAGTACCACCTAAAGCGCTAGTCCACCAACCATTAAAATGATGTCCCCCCGGTGTTTGGGCAGGATCGCCTATGGCTGTATCATAGCCGTTTGTTGCCATAGCGATTGAATTAGGCGGACTTGATGGAATGTTCCATCCTGTCGGCCAGTTATAGACACGGGTTACTTCCCAATCATTAGTCGTATTTGCTCTTATTCTAAAATGCATACTGACATCTGTCATATGCACGGCGACAACGCTACCGCCCCGACTGGACTGGACGGTAATGTTTGTCAATGTCTCTGAACTGCCTGGTTGCAAAATATTATATGACTCAGGTACGAGAGAAGGTGTTATCGGTTGCATATCGCCTGCAGCTCTTATAATATACAATGATTCTATAACATTGTTTTCGCCTGCGTCAAAAACAAGCGTTTCATGACCATCATATCTTTCGATAGGAGCATTCAAATTGTATCTTTGGAGTGCATTTTCGCCGATGCTGACCCTGGCATCTCTTGTTGACTCATCAGAAAAATCAGCACCAACAGTCACCATATTGCCAAAGCGAATATGGACAGCAGGAATAACGGGAACATTCGCTGTGACTTCAAAGTTAGTGCTGTCACCGGTAGCGTTCATCATAAAAGCTCTTGCACGAATACCCGCTGGGTCCTGAAGCGGTGCTGCCGATTGGGCTGAGCGTTGCCATGCAAAGTTTCCGCTAAACCCGTTTCTATCGCCGGGAGGAATCGTTCTGTCATCTCTCGTAAAATTCCAAAGGTTGCCGGAACCGCCCCCGCTACCGTTTTCAGTCGCTGAAGGTATCCAAATCAAATCATTTAGTGCATCTCCAACCAATGCATTGTTAGCTACAGTAGCGGTGGGTGCGGGAATTATTTGTGTTGCTTGCCAATTGCCAGGGACATCTATAGGTGCAACAAAATTATCTCTAAGGTCGTCTGTGTTTGCAAACAATGCTAATACATTTTCCAAGTCGTCATCAAGATTCTGTCTTATACGAGAGCCTTCATACCCGATATCTTCTCTCCAACGATAACTTGTATAGTGTAGACGATTAACGCGATAAGGTGCTGTCGCCTCAAAAGTAAAAACAGGACCCTCGTCTAATGGGCAGTAAGAAACATATACCAATCGCCAATTAAGATGACTGAGGTTGTTCCGTGACTGTGCGTTGGACTCACCCGCAGTCATCCCGATTGTAGAAAATGCCCCATAAGGCTCAAACAACTGAACTATCGGCATAGCTCCGCCATTAAAGTTGCGGATATGTACCGAGTCCGAAATCTGTACGCTTGGAGCCACGCCGCCTTGGAATGCTCCTGTAGACGGAGTGCCACGGTTAGCATTATCTGCTAAGTTCATCAACTCCGCAATAAGGGCAGAGTTGCGTGAGCCGTCACGCATAAATAGCGGACCTGTCTCTGTTATAGCCGCTGACTGTGCCACCGGTGGAAAGTCATCTGCTACAGTCAAAACATTTGTTTGGAAGTTGATGCCCAAAAAGAGGGTGCAGATTGCAAGAACCAATCCCATCAAAAATCCAATTTGTTTTGCATTTTTTGCTTTTTTCATTACTAAATAACTCCTTAATCTAACCGTGGTGCGTTTTGTTGTTTGTTGTTATCCGCACACGGCATCAAAAGCTAATAATTGTGTGTTTTATAAAATTATATGTCAAACGAGGCGAAATAAGATGCTTTTGTCTTAGTTCGCTCGAATAATGTCTTGTAATAGTTCTTAGTATTTAGTTGATTGTTGTTCGAAACACCAAGACGGTATTCCAAGCAACAACCCTTATTATTGTTTTCTTTTATCTTTTTGTGTCCTTATATATATATGCACTATGTCTTTTTATAGTATTTATAAATATGCTTTTTATTATACCCTAAACTATCAAACATAATGGCATAGTATTTCTATTATATAACATTTATTGTTTTTTGTCAACAAAAATCGCACACATTTTGCTTTTTGTCGTTTTAGCCAATTTCCCCTCAAAATAGCAGGTTTTTGCCGTTTTTGCATAACAATATGCCTTGTTTTTTGAGGGTACTAAAAACAGGTGATTTATGTAGCAAGTATTATATCGGTGAATAGAGATGTAATGTACTGGCAAATAGTAGGGGCGAATATTATGAGCCCGAATACTTAAAACATTATATTAGATACGGATTATTGTTATTCGGGCTCATAATATTCGCCCCTACTATTTGCTGTCACCATTCCTATATACTTACACTTAATGAGTTTCACCTGTATTTAGAACCCTATCATACAATACACTCGCTTTGAACAATGCCTTTGCAGGGCGAATTACAATCCACCCGAAAAGTAGCAAACCTTATTATATATGCGGATAAACAACATTTCGTGAAAACATACAAAAAAGGGCGGTCAACTGCTGACCACCCTAATAATGATTGATAATATGCATAACATTATGACTGAGTTGTGTTAGTTGTAGGGGCGGCATTCTGCCGCCCGCAGGTAGTTGAAATGTGCTAGAACGGTCAAATTAAGCGTAAATCCGTCTACGGCGGGCGACAGAATACCGCCCCCTACCATTAGTCATCAACATTGCAGTAGTTATTTAGAATCCCCAGCCACATTAACCAATCTTTATCGTGTACTCCTCCCTAACCCCTACTCCCTACTAATCAATTACTTCTACCTTAATCACCTTTTTGCCTTTGAGTTGTGCCTCAGGCAAGAATAATGTTTCTACCTGCATATAGTTATCGAATTGTGATTGAGTTTCTACCCCGTCGATTTTGAATTTTCTGCTTCCGCTATTGGTGTTGCGGTAAGTTAGCTCTACTACTGTGCCTTTGACTCTTGTTTTGGCTTTGAACTCTGACACGGGGAAATACTTTGCCGGTTGGATTTTGAGACCGTCAAGAACAGGTTGCATACCCAGTACAAACTTGACCAAAACTTTGATTAGTGTGTTGGCACTGCCTGTATACCAGTCAGACATTGACTCTCCGTCCATACCGTACTCCTCATTGTAGGAATATGAGTTAGGCATAACAAAAGGAGTTGTTGACATTATTGCGTTGTTGATTGGCAGTATCTTAGCAAGTTGTTCCCAAGCAAGTTTTGATTCTCCCATAAGGAACAGCGACCATGCACCAAATACCGTTGCGTGGACATAGGTTGCGGCATTCTCGGCGGTACCCTTAGGCAGGTTGCCTATGCGTCCTACACCCTTAACACCCTTAGCAAAATACGGCTCAAATGTCCTTAGTCCATACTTAGAGTCTAATCTCTCGTACGCTTGTAAAATTGTATCCTTGATAGAGGTATCCCACTTGTATGCACCGGCTATAACCCAAAAAGCATTAGATGTAAGACTGCAACGGCTTTGCTTGTCGGGGTCACTAAAGCTACCGACTTTGTAACTCATTTTGTCGCCCCAGCCATGCAGGATTTTTGCTTGTCCGTCGCTGTTTTTTTCGATAGCGTGGCTGATAAGTCCTTGCTTAAGTCTCTCTTTGACTGATTGATACTGTTTGACCAGTTCTGCATTTTTGCCGATTTTGGTGAGTATCTCGGACATCTCGTCTAGGTTTTGGTATAGCTGTAGAGATGCCATTACAGAGACGCCTGAGCCGTACTCCTTGCCCTTGTCGTTGGTTGTACCTAGTCCGTCAAGAGCGTCATTCCAGTCGCCGTATAAGGCTCTAAGGCAGTTGGTAGTCTCGTCAATATTAACTATGAGGTAATCCATTATCCTCAAGAGGTGACTGAGTACAGAATCCCTAAGCGGAATAGGCTTGACTGCGTAACCTTCCAAAAACTGATAGTACCCACACTCTTCGTCCAGTATTGAATAGTCACCAGTATAGCTTAGGTAAGTGTAGACTGTGTTGACAATCCAAACCCCTTGGTCAATAAACGGTCTTAGGTCCATCCTTGGGATATCGCCCTTGGCAGGCAGTGAGTATTGCCTTGGAGGACGACCGCTTGGGTCAAGGAAATCAAGTGCCTCAAGTATCTTGGCTCTGCAATCAGTAGGATTCCAGATTAGTGCCGCTTCGATTTGTTGGAATACATCCCGTACGCCTAGCAGTGATACGCCAGAGTTTTTTGACAATGCGCCAAACTCAACTTGGCGGGTAACAAAACGCAGGAACTTGCCTAGGACTTCGGCATTAAGGTCATGTTTCATATCCTTGCCAAACTCAAAGCCAAGCATCCCTTCGTCGCCGAATTTGTTTTGGTCAGCTTTGTTAAGGGTAGCAAGTACGCTGTCTGCCTCGTCTGTGCCTAGCGGGGTTGTGCGAAGTGCCTTAGCCTCAGCACGGTCGTCCGTAACGGTCAGCTTGTAGTCAACTGCAACGCTCTTGCCTGCCTCTAGTGCAAAGGTTATGATGTCGCCTGCAATAGCAGTATCGGTAAATTTGGTCTTATCCTTAGCTTGTGCAAATTTGCCTGCGAATAGGCTCTCTGCACAGTACAAAGGATTGTTAGCACTGCCTGTAAATATTGAGCGGGCTGTTGTCTTGTTGAGTTTTTTGTGCTTACCGTTGATGCTTCTGTTAAGCACCCCAAAGTGATATAGGTGTGTTGTTCTGTCGATGTCCTCTACGCTCTCAAAAACATAACCGTTTTTGGTTGTTTGACACTCCTTAAACCAGTTGGTCTCAACATTCTCATTGGTAGCGTGCTTGAGTAGGCAGTTGAAATATGAGGACAAATACATATTGAGAGGTTTTTGGGTTTTGTTTTGAGCATATAGTGAGAAGTATACTTCCTTGCCCTCGGCAACATAAGCACGAAGGACAAACAAAGCTTCGGGAGCATCGGCAAAGTAATATACTGCCTTAGGGGTGTAAACAGTATATCTTGTTATGTTAATCTCACGAGGTTGTCTGACCGTATCAAAAATAGAAATCGGTGTATAGCTGCCTCTCTTTTTGAGTCCGCCAAAAAAAGAAACAAACGGTTCTTTGCCGCCTGTTGCAGGTAGCACGGTATAAAAAGCACTCTCATTGATGGCGATAGAGCCTGACGCATATGCCCAAAGTGCAAAGCCGTTATGGTGGTATGGGTAGCGACTGTCACCGCCTGTACGACCAAAGCAAATAGCTGTGTCTTTGTCGGGTATATAGCAGTTTTCGGGTAGACGAGAGTTTTCTTTGCACGCTTCTGTCTGCAAAGAACTCACCAGTCCCAAAATATCTTTGATTTCTTTTTCAAAACTTTTCATAAAATCCTCTCTTGGTTGTTGTTGGGGGGGGGGTAATTATAAGTTATAAATTATAAATTATAAATTGTGGATAATTATTATTCTGTCGCCCGTTTTCTTGTTTTGCAACATAGTCATTGCGAGAAGCGTAAGCGACGAAGCAATCCCATGTAAAGAGTGTTCTATCCATGGGATTGCTTCGTCGCTTAGGCTCCTCGCAATGACCTTGATGTAAAGCTGTTAGTAGAACGGAACAACTCTATTATTGATAATTATTGTTCGGGCGGTCGAAGGCGACCACCCCCCTACGACTTGGTAGCCATTTGCAAAGTTTATTATTGGCTAGGGGTCTAACAAGTCTTTATACCCGCCATTCGCCACTCTACTTTCCTGTCAATGCCTGAATTGTTTGTATAAGTTCTTTGATGTCTTTTTGGTTCTTTGCTTCGGCTACTACTCTTAGAAGTGGCTCTGTGCCTGATGCTCTAAGTAGTGACCAACTGCCGTCCTCAAAGATGTACTTGACATTGCGACCCAATGTTTTGACAGCTACCGGCTTATTTCCGTACGGCTTAACGGCACCGCTTAGGAACTTATCAAATAATTTGTCATCGTTGATTTCGACAGTCTCTTCGGCAAAACAGAACTTGTATTCGGCAAAGGCATAAACCTCTTTGATAATCTCCGAGACGGGTTTGTTCATTACTATTTGCATTTCCATAAATAGTGCCGCCGCAAAAACGCTGTCCTTGCCAAATATATAGTTGCGTACCGTAAGCCCGCCTGAGCTTTCACCACCGATAAGGGCATCGGTCTCACGGATTTTTGAGGAAATATTTTTGAATCCGACATCAACCTCATGGCACTCAAAGCCTAGTTTGATGGCAATCTGATTAATCAGGATTGAGGTCGAGATATTTTTGACGATATCTCCCTTCATTCCACGATATTTTACGAGGTAATAGTAGAGTGCACCAAGTATCTCGTTACTTCCGACATAATTACCCTTCTCGTCTATGACGCCTAAGCGGTCTCCGTCGCTGTCTGTAGCTAGTGCGTAATCGTATCCGCCACGAACAACCTTGTCTCTAAGTTCCTCAAGTCCCGCTTCGTTAGGGTTAGGCATTACAAAGTTAAAGAATGCGTCATGGTTGACATTAAGTTCATCAAAAACCCTAATATCAAAACTCTTGGCAAGCGGTCTAAGTCCAAACACACCCACGCCACACATATTGTCAAACAAAACTCTGACATTATTATCCTTAATTTTGGGTGAGATAAATGTCTGAATGTTTCTTAGGTAATCTTGTAGGTTAGAGTAATCCTCGACCAATCCCTTAGCCTTAGCGTCCGTAATCGGCATCGAATTAACTTTTTTTATACGCTGACACTCTTTTTCGATTCTATTAGTAAACTCAACATCAGCATCAACACCTGTTTTGAGAAACAACTTGACACCATTAAAATAATACGGATTATGGCTAGCTGTTATCATCGCACCATAATCGTTGTTCATTTCTTTTGTGGCGTACATAACTGCCGGTGTCGGCACAGGAAAGCCATAAAGAAGTGTCTTAACGCCATTAGCGGCAAGCACCTCCGCCATCCATTTGGCAGAAAAATCGGACAAGAAACGACAGTCATAACCTATGACTATTGGCTTGTCCGACTTATCTGCCTTAGCAATATTGGCAAGGGCCTGCGCTGCAAGCCGTACATTTTCTTTAGTAAAATCGTCTCCGATAACACCGCGAAATCCGCCCGTCCCAAATTTAATCATACTTTTTTCGCCTAAACTCCTTTTACTGTGTGGCAGTCATCTGTCACACATATTTTATTAAGTATTGTATACTTAGCTACTAACCCGTTTTTTTCGGCTCATTATAGCTAGTATTAGTAGCAACATCAGTCCGCCCATAAATACGAATAATCCCGTCCCCGAAGAACCGCCAAATATGGTTGTGCCACAACCACCACAGCCTCCTCCACCGTTTGTGGGTTGCCTAGCAACAAGTCCATCCATTGCCTCTCGAAGATTATCTGTCGCCACTGACATCTCCTCATAATCAAAGCTGTCCATAGCTAAGCGTGCCTCTGCCAGTGCTACCAAAAAAGATGCCCAACTTGCCTCTGTGTAGTTTGTTTTTTGCCTTAATTCAGCCTCAAATATAAGTGTTGTTAATGAATTTTTAGCAACAAAAGGAGCCATAACCGATTGAAGACTTGCTGTAGCTGTGTCAATCGCTGTTTGACTGAGTGATGCCATCATCGTACCTGTTGAATTAATAGCACTCTGAAGCTCTTCCCACATATCTAAAGGAAAATTGTTCCGAGTCAGCTCTACAGCTTCGGCACGCACAACAACAAGTGCTGTCCTGTCAATTGCTACTAAGTTTTGACGGGTCTGATTAATCGCTATAATAGCGTTAGCAATTTGAATATCGGTAGCGTTGGTATCTATAAATATTTTGGTCGCATTTCTAATCGCATTATCAAAATACACCCATGTTTCGCTTGAATACACTTGTCGATCAACACTTAGTGCATCCATTATAGCACTATGAAAAGCAGCTCTATCGGCAATATCCGAAAAATTAAAATTAGGATCTGTGAGGAGTCTTATGCCTGTTTCAAGCTTGAATAAGTTAAGTTCACTTACCTCTGCGGCAAGCTTAGGGAAAGCATCCCTGTAATCTACTAGTCTATCATAAATAGCCTGAAACGCAGGCAGGTCCGCATCAGTCAATTGATTAAGTGCGGGCAATGCCTCAATACGGCGGTCAATCTCTCTAAAGTAATTTTTGCGGACTCCAAATGTTTCGAACAAATGGAATGGCGCATTAGGGTCTGTACCTACTCTAACAAAAACATCAACTGTAAGATTGCCATCTTCAATTGTAATTATGCTGTACATTCCTGACCGATGACCGACTGTGCCAATACCTGGCAAAACACCGACACCTCGTGGGGCGATTTCATAATGCCCTAGTGGTCTAGTCGCCTCAGCATTAGTCGGCTCTCTTCCAAAAAAGTTAGCTACATTAGGATTAGCAACAGGAACTCTAGAATCAGGGAAAAAAGAATGTGCTGTTCTGTGTTGGAAGTTATTACGAAATTCATCCGAACCACCAGTGGTGCTGTTAGTTACATAAACAACACCTTGACGCTCCCAATAAAACTCTCGCCTTACATTACCATCTGTCTCATCAATAATAAAATCCTGTATATCGGCTCTTGGAGCATTACCATCCATAGCACGACTACGATGATAAAAATGTCTATGTCCGCTAAAAGTAAAATCTATCTCAAGCTCTCTAAAAAGAGCCATATCACGAGTTTCGGCATGTGCACTACTCCGTCCCTCAAAAACCGGGTAATGGTTGAATACAATCCTAAAGTCGGCATCACAATCGGCAAAAACACTCCTTAGCCATATATGTTGCTCATTAGTAAAGCCAGTAGAGTCATAGCGTGTCACAACGGCAAAGTGAGCATTGCCTACCCTAAAGCTATAATTAAGTCCTCTTGCTGTATCAATGCCAGAATTGATTCCTACATTAAAATTGCGGTAATCAGAATGAGCAAAATCCACTCTTGATGGTCTCGGTTGCCCGCCTATCATCCCTGTTGTTCCGCCGTGATAATTATCGTGATTTCCTGTAACATTGACAAATGTGGCTCTACGCAAATAGTCGGACGACATAAGTGCTTCTATCCACTCCTCTTGCATAAAGAAATATCCATGATACGCAGACAAATTAGGTCTATGAAACCACTGTGTTACAAAATCGCCCGTACCTGCAACAAAATCAATGTTAGGATTACGACTAAATGCATCTCTTAGTGCAGCATCTACAAAGTCAGCACTTCGGTTTTCACCACCTTGCCACGCCCCCACATGCATATCTGTAATATGCGCAAAGGATATTCTGTCTCCACCCCCAGTACGGAAAGACGCAACTGGTCCCCAAGTATTGCTCTCACTGCAACCAGCTCTTACATAATAAGTAGTTGCAGCAGCAAGCCCTGTCAAAAGCACACGATGCCTAAAATAATCTGCCCTCTCAAGCGTCGGAATGTTATTGTCGCCGACTCTAGCATCCATTTGGAGATTATATACTGTAACCTCACTCCTAAGTCTAACAGAGCCACTAAAATCATCACTAGTGCTAACCCAAACATCAGCACCATCCCTAAATCTAGGTGAGCTAAAAAACGAAAGCCCTCGACTTGTCTCTGTATCTCCATTGTAAGAGATAATCATACCAAAAATATCGTCATCAGTAAAATCTGTCGCACGAGCTACTGATGGACTAACGAAAAACATTCCCACAGCCAAAACTGTCGCTATAATAATAGCGACAGTTAGGCTTACAATTCTTTTTTGCTTAGAGAAAATCATTATATTGCTACCTTCCTTTAATTGCTTTTGAAAAAAGCCGTAACTACTCCTAAGTTTTATCTTTAAATTACGCTCAAAAAACAATTCGTTTTATGGTCTCGGAACTATTTGCGGACCTGGTCGACTTGCCAAAGGAGGAATTTCTAGTGGCTCCGCCAATCTAAGCTGCACATCCTCAAAATATGCTGTGCTATTAGCTCTTGTGCTTAATATAATTCTAACCCTCTTTGTCCCCGCAGGTGCCGGTGTAGAAAGTCGATAGACTCTCTCAAGATTTGCGGTGAGGGATATTGGAATGTTACTGATTCCTGTGCCTGTAAGCATAAGATCATTATAGTCAAAAAATTGAATTGTAAGCGCAGCATTCCCTGTTCCACGCACCCTAGCACTAAATCTTAGCACAAAATGCTCGTACACCGCATCTATGCTTTGCATAGCATTAGCAAATCCGTCTAATTCAAGCCTGTCATTCGCTAGCCCCCCTGCCATCGGAGTAGCGTTCGCAATCCTTAAAGACCTCCGATTTTCGATTCTTGTCGAACCAGTTGAGCCACTATTAAATTCCCATGCAGGTCTAGTTGGGTGACCTCTTCCATCAATTGGGATATAATCATTCACACTTATAAACATACCATTGCTCACAAGATTGTGACTTGTCCTCATTATGCCCTCGCTATCAATTAGTGGATTAGTCTCTGTCCTTGTAGGAAATCTTCCTAAAACAGTCGCTGGTACATCGGCATACGCTCCGTGTCTTCCCATACTCCATCCACCAGTTTGACCTTCGCGAGCAATTGGCTCATCAAAAGGAACATGTCTTACCCAATCAACAAGCATATAGTCTCTTTCGAATATAGGCTCTCCACAAAAAGCGGCAGTTGGGAACCATACCCCTATCCAAAATCTAGCAGCCGTGCATGGTATGTGATTAGGGTCAGTTATCTCGTGTCTGAATTGATCATTGACATAAAAGCGAATTGAAGGTGCAGGATAGCTCCTCCACTCAAATCTATAAATATGGAAGTTGCCATCATTAACTGGAGTCGGCAATGTATCATATGCTGTTGAAAACGAACCAGTGGCACTCTCGTCTCCCCTCCAACTTGAATATAGAATATTTTCGAGGCTGTGTTGACTGTTATTTGGATGGCTTCCGGGTGATTCAAAATCTATCTCGTGATTAAATGACGGACCTTCAAAATAGAATGTCCAAATAGCACTACATGCTCCCACACGAGGCACAAACCTTGCCTTTACCTCAAAAATCCCCGGACCAAATATGTTGCGACTAACTATTGCGCCACCTGTCCTTATTCCGATGTCACGATTGAATCCGCGTGTATTTCCATCATAATAGTCTCCATTAGCAGCAATCGCCAAGAATCCATCATCCGTTAAGCTGATATTTTCTGGAACAACTCCACCATTGGCATATTGCCCCCCCCATGAACCATCAGCTATGTGCCAATTACGCCTAAGATCCTCCACTCCACTTGAGAAGTTGTGATAAAATTCTGCTCCTTCCTCAACTCCAACTCCATCAACCGCAAGAAAGGTTCTTCTTGTGTATATAGGAGGACCATTGTCTCTGTCGATCCTAGCGATAACAGTAAACTCTGCATTAGGGGGAACATGTGTCGCATATACGGCACGTGCATAGCTTCGCTGAATTGTCTCTATAAACATACCAGGGATAGGCTCTTCGAGAGTAAAATCAACCAAATGCCTTGCAGGCCTTACTCTTAGTCTTATGTCGTCAAAGTTGCGAATCTCTGCTCGCTCTCTTGTTTCCCAATAGAACTCAAATCCTGTTGGCTCTGCAGCATACGCAGTAAAATCCTTGGAGTACTCAGCCGTTTTTAGTTGAGCCACTACAGTAAAAGGAGTTCCTTCTGCTACAAGAAAACCACCAGTTGCTTCGTTGCGGTCAAACCAAACACGATTGTCAACAACAACTATGCCGTCAACAGGCTCTCTAAGTCTAAATATAGGTCTTTCAGTCCGTGGAGAATAATCCGTAAAGATTATACCTCCATTTGGGATATGTGTATCCTCATTGGTGATTTCGACAAAGTGTGTCCCCGGTGTGGCACGACTAACTGTTTGCCCCGAGCTTTGGCGAATCTGCGTCTGTCCGTTATCTTCAACTTCGGGCGTATATGGCAAGCTTGGAGCACATGCCACAACAAAAAACACTGCAAAGATTACAGCCAGAGCTATTTTGATTTTGTTTGTAATTTTGTTCATATTATTCTCCTATTAGGATTTTGCCGCCCGCTACAAATACTCGTTGCACTGTTCGGCATATATTAATAGTCTTGGGGCGGACTTAGGTTATCCCTTTAGACCACCTGCAACGGTGTTTTTCATTATCGTTTTTTGAAAAGCCGCAAAAATTATTATAATTGGTGCTACAGCCATCAACATAGCAGCAAATAATACCGGATAGTTCCTGTCTATTGACCCTAAAGTTTCTGACATAGTATTAAGACCTACCGCAAGAGGCGGAAACGAACGCAAGAATATCGCTGGCGTTCCGTAGTCGTTCCATATCCCTATCCCTGCAATAATACCTACAGCAATGAGTGCTGGTTTTGAGAGGGGCAACATTATCTTAAAGAAAACTCCAAAATGCCCTGATCCATCAATAAACGCAGCCTCTGCATAGCTCCACGAGATACTCTTGTAAAAACCGTACAGGAGCAAGAAAGCCATCCCGTAACTAGCCGAGTACATTATGAATATTCCGGGGAAAGTGTTAAACAATCTCAATCTTGTCATTAGCTCAAAAGTTGCTGGCAAAGTCCCTACAAGTGGCACAATAAGTGCAAAGATAACTAGTGTATAAATGATGTTGCGACCCCTAAACTTGTATTTGCACACAGTATAGGCGAGCATTGCCGAAAATATTACGCTAAGTGCTGTTCCTCCCAATGTAAGAAATGCACTTACAAGGAACATAGACGCTAACGAAAACTGCCTTCCCCCTGTTGCCTCAATTCTAAAGTTAAATAGTGCGATAGAATAGTTGGATATAAGATTAAAGCTATTTGGCCATGCAAACGGACTTACCAAAAATTCCTCACTAGTTCTTACAGAGTTAAGAAGCATCCATACAAATGGGAAAATAAGCGTGCCGGCGTATATAATAAAAACAACAAGTACAGCATAAATTATAAGTCTTTGGGATGTAACGGGCTTAAATCTTGCTCTTGTATCAATTTTCTTTTTTTTCATTAGTATTCTACCCCCGCCCAAGCTTTAGACAATAGGAATCTAACAAGCATAATGATCGGTGCAAATATTAGGGACATTGTTAATCCCAATGCTGCCGTATAAGGCAGAGAGGTCTCCGAACTGACATTTTGGAATATAGTCACCGAAATAGTGCTAGCTACAGCATCATGCCTTATCACTCCCTGCGCTCCAAGAAGAAGCATTGGTTGCAAAAATACTGTGAGGACACTAGTCATAGCAAGAACAACTAGAGTGATTACAGTCGGCCAAATAAGGGGTATCATAATCCGTGTAAACTCTTTGCGCATTGTTATGCCATCAAGCTGTGCTGACTCTATTACCTCATAAGGAACACGCCCCATAGCACCACTAAATAAGACAATATTGAATCCAAGTCCAGCCCAAATACAGTACATGAATACAAGAATTTGAGTCCAAGGGGGTCTCCCTAACCAACTGTCGGTCGGTATTCCAAATAAATTATATGCCCCGCTAGCAGCTGGTCCAAAATCTGTACTAAAGCTACTCCTAAAAGCAAAAGTAAGAGCAACAATAGGCATTATTGACGGCAAAAAGAATATAACTCTAAAGACATTGGCTGCCGGCATTTTTTTGAATAAAAAATAGCTAAACAATAAGGAAAGAGGTATTGTAATTAACACAGTAACAGGAAAAAACAAGAAAGAGTTAAAAATTATGTTTTGTGTGACTACATCTGTTCTTATGTCCGAAATAACATTAATATAATTTCTAAAGCCATCAAAAAACCGATCTCCAAGTTGATTCATTCCTTGCATAGAAATCCATATTGAGCTAAAATTAACAAACAGCCAAAAGACAGCAAAGTGTGCTACTGGATAAGCAAGCATAACCATGACAAAAAGTCTTATACGCCATTTTTTTTTGGATGAAACTTTGTTTATAGGTGCTGTGTATTCCATAGTTCTGTAAAAACTTTGCCGTCGAGCAGTTTTTTTTCATTCGTCAATCTCGGTGGCAGATTATAAATATTATTAATTATACGGTTGCAGCTTAGGACACCAAATCACTTATAGTTGCAAGCCTCAATATTCAATATACAGGGTTATCTCAAGCCTGCATCTCTCAACCATCTATTCCAGTTGTTTCTTGCCGTATTCCATCTTCTGTCAAATACGGCATCAGGAGTGGTTGTGTTTGGACGACTAGCTGCTTGATCATATGCATGTGCATCAGGCCAAACACCTGCGGATGTCATTGTGTATATAGGGTGATCACTCCATGTGCTAAAACGCAGGCTGGTTTTCATGATTTCATATATTGACCGCTCCCAATCGCTTCTTGCGTTGTAATGAAGCTCTTCTAGGTCATATCTATGTGCAAGCAATGCACCGTGTGTATGCTCTGGGAATAACAAAGAGATATCCCTCTCTGTCATAAAGCGCAAAAACTCTTTGGCAGCTTCTTTGTTAGGTGCTCGCTGTGCAACTATAATGTTTTGGTTGTATTCTAACATACTGCTTGTTCTAATCGGGTTGCCATCTGCATCCTCTCTTGCCCCTGCTATAATTGGCGTTGGCATCATTCTTATATTGACTTCTGGATTAGCGGCAAGCAACGGAGTCCTTGCCAACTCACTAACAAGAAAGCTTGCTGCCGGTATCATGGCGGCATGACCCTGAATAAAGCGTTGTTGTGCGGCAAAGTGGTCGCGTGCACTAAAACCCGCATCCGAATGTGCCGGTCTTATGGCAATCAGATTATACCATTCTGTCCAAGCAGCCTTAAGCTCTGGCCAATACTCTGGATTAAATTGTGCAGAAGTTTCATATCTATTAAAATTCATTATTGAGGTAGGTTGGGCGACTTCTGCGTGGTCCTCTCTACCAATGCCAGCAAGCTGTGCCCACCAGTCAAACACAACGCTATCCCAAAGATACTGACTTGAACCACTCCATGTAATCGGTGCAACCGTTCCACCTGGTCTTGCTGGCGTAAGAGGGGCACTACTAATCCTCCTAAGAAGATTATACAGGTCTTCTGTTGTTTCAGGCACCTCCCAGTTATGCTGTTCAAACAATGCTGCATCATAAGCCAATCCACCTACACCCATAACAAAAGGAACTTGCCAATGACTAACATTGCCATCTCTACCTCGCATACGAGAAGTCCTGATTGTCGCACGAGCAATTCTATCACGGAATGTCACAGGAGAATTAGGGCTGTTAGAGTCTGTATAAACCGTCGACGCAAACAATCCATCTAGATTTGCAATATGACCTTGTCCAGCAAAACTTTGCCAGCTTATATTTTGTGCAATATAAATGTCACTGGTGGTTTGACCTTGTAGTCCTCTTAATTCGCCCAACATAAGATCATGAAACCCCGTGCGACGCGGAATAAGGGTTACTGTAACATCATATTCTTCCTCAAAGCGACGAGCCATTGCACTAATCCAGTCTCCGCCAAAACCTCCGTCAAAATAAGTTATCCGTAGCTCTCCAGACAACTGAGGTCTATTCCTCACCGTCCAGCCAGAGGTGTCAACATCGCTTAGGCAGTCTACCTCAAGCCAATATTCGTCATCAATGGGATCATGAATCCCTCCTCCGTTACATGCCACAAAGGCAGTTAGGCTTAGTGCCACCGCTACCAATACAATTAGTAATTTGCTTAGTTTTTTTAACATAGTTATCCTCGTATAAAATGGTTGTTATAGCTTTAGCATACTGCTAAAACTCGACTAACAGTCTTAAGAGTTTGAGACTCAATGCTAGCCTCTATCCTTACCTCAAGCTGTATTGATAAATCAAATATTATTCTTTGCGTTTTGTAATTAGTGCAACTATCGCCAATGGAATAATCAAGACTAGTCCTATAGCAACAGAACTACTTCCACAGCCACAGCCTGACGGTGGCTCTTCCGGAGGAGGCGGGGGATCATCAGATGCACCCATAGCTCTAACCAAAAGTTCGTAGGAGTCCACAACCGCTGCTCGTGGCAATGTCCTTATTTCTACTACCCTGTCCCCAGTTTCGATAGCATTTAATAAGACTTGCCAGTCCCAATCAGAATTAAAATGCTCTCTCCTAAACTCTCTCGCGTGGGCAAGCCTTGCTATAAGCTGGTCTCTCGGATATATTCTTACCAACCTAGCACGAGCAAGTGCAATCCTGTCCACAACCGGATTTACCTCTTCTGCTGTAGCTCTAAGATTATCCCATACTTCTATGCCGTCCTGTATTGCATCGTAATAAGCATCCCATCCGTATACAAACTGCTCAGACACATCATACAAATCCCAAAACTCAAGAATAAGGTCATTTAGATCGTCTTTGTCAACAAAAGGACCTGCCCACATCTGTGGCGCTGTTACGAAATAGTATCCCGATGTAAAGCTCGCACCGCCATCATCAGGAAAACTATCAGGTCTCGCAGGTCCTATAGACCTCTGATGAGTAGTAATCTTAAGCGCAGTCCATCCTCTCTCAAGTCTCAAGAATGGATTACCTATCTCGTCGTTGTCGTTAAGATTTCTGAGAAGAGCGTATTCGCTATCAGGGTTATGCCTTGCTGCAGATGAGTATAGATATTGTGTGTGCCTAGGATCTGTGGTATTAGTACGGAATACAGGATAATATCCGTCATCCAAAATGCCGATTTCTGTCCATTGCCCTTGTGGCACAAAGAAGCGTCTCCCTAGGTCATAAACAATCGTATGTGCTCCGTCTATAGTAATATCAAAATACATATCTTGGCTAGCATACACCCACATTGAGAAATAAAACAAGCGAGAGCGTTGCGTACCGATTACATCGGAAAAATTATTGAGGAGCAACGAGTCTCCAGGGTTATTATACCCCCTAAATTGCAGCCTCACAGCATCTCTAAAATTATCTCCTCCAATCTCCGCTGGCATAGGCTCTGCCGGCAATCGAGGATCTTCGTAATTATTAATATGCTGAGCCAGCACAACATTCTCCGCATTTGCTGGTGTAGTCAAGTCGTTCAAAGCAGGCAGTGTCCAGTGACTATTAGCACCAGCACGATCGGTAATAGTAGACCCAAAATATCTGAGGTCAAACCTATCGCCCTGATGTAAGATGTTTTCGCCAGGTTCTCTTGTAGGCTCAACATACACTGGTCTCATTTCAGATGCATGGGCAACTAGTGCAGGAGAATAAACATCTCTCGGCAAAAGAAATGTCCCTGCCATAATTGCAACAAGCAACACAGCCATGATGGGCAACGCATATTTGATTGAATACAATTTTTGTTTTGTCATAATTCCCCCGAGGAAACACCTCGTCAATTGTTTTTTGCTAGATAAGCTCTCATCTTAACATGGCTTTCGCAACCAAGGCAATTGCTAATTATTCTTTGCGCTTAAGGAATAACATTGCACCACCTGCTGCTACAATAAGAGCCAGCATGCCTGCAGCAATATTGCTACTTCCACAACCACAGCCGTTGCCGCCATTCGGAACATACTTATCGCAATCGCAGTTCTCGCAGTCACAGTCTTCGCAATCGCACTCCTCACAAACACAATCACCATAGCCTGGCTCTCTTCTAACAAGGCGATCTATAGCGTTGCTAATATCTGCACTAGCGTCTATTACTGCCCAATCGGCTCCACTTACCGGCACATCCCTATAGATCTCGATCTGATCCTGCAAAGCACTCCAAGAATCTCTGGTATAATTACCCTCGTTAAGTCCATCAACTCGTAGCATCACCGCCAAGAACTCTTCAATATTGACAAGTCCGTTGACGGCTACTCTAATACTGCTTTCCATTATGTCAATACTGAGCTGATCAACAGTGTCATAATCTACTGGGGCATCTAAGCCAAGATCATCCCACAGTATATCTGCAGCCCCTAAGAGGACTTGCACTGCATTCCAAGAATTGACAGTAAAGTTTGTCTGAACAAGACCTACCAAACTATTGTTCATCGCATCACGCAAATCATCTACATACAGATGCTCCTGAAAAAGATTGTCTCTTGTCGTAATTATAGCATCTACTGCAGCGGCAACATCTGATTGACTTGGGCTCTCTGTCCGCAGTAGTTGTCGTCCAGTATTAGCCGCAGCTACATAGGCTGCCCATGTCGCTGGTGAATATACATTTCGTGTATTGTCAAACTCTCTAACTAGTCCACCTAGTTCTGATGTATCCGTATCCCCTAGTCTCCAAAGGCGCATACCTGTAATCATATACCCGCCAGACGCTGGAGCCTGTACATTTCCTGTGCCTGGCATGCCTGGTGTGCCTACTCTAAACGATGCCACAACCAAACTAGACCATTGACCAGCGTTATTATTGTTTTGCATCGTTGTGTTGCCGGCATCTTCGTTAGGGAGCAGCCCTCTTGACGCTGTCGTATCACTATGGAATCGTCCAGTCCCAGTAGTTCTAAAGGGCAAGAAGTTGCCGTCAGGTCCTACCCCGATCTGAACCCAGCCATCCGCAGGCACTACTCTAAATCTTCTGCCTAGGTCAAATATAGCAGGCCCACCCGAAACAAACACATCAAAATCAATAGCTGTATCAATTGCCCTTACCCACGCAGTAAAGAAATGCACAACCCCAGGTTCCATAAGGTGATCAGGTGTTTGCCAAGGGTGAGTTCTCATATCAATGCTTGGTCCGTCATGCGGAAGGTATCCAGACCCAAAGTTTAATCTAAGTGCGGTGTTTATGTCCCCCATTGCTGGGATCGGATTGTACTCCGTCAAGTCCTCTATCATGCTATATGTGCCCAATGCCGTCTCTTGCACTTCTATATTCTCATGGTGTGGTAAAACAGGCTCTCCTCTTACCCCATCGCCACGTGTAATAGCTTGCTCAAAATTGCCGTTTTGGATTAGGTTAGGACCTATGCCAAATTCGGCTCTAGTTTGAGACGGGAAACGACTAGGTCCAATATCAAATGTAAAATAGCTCATTGCATTGTTCAATGCTGTTGCAGCTCCAGTAATTTGTTCTTGTGTGGTGCCGTCAGCTGGACTACCATTATTATATAGTGCTATCGCTGCAGTGCGTGCAACAACAAAAGTGTCCCATGACGCTTGTGAGCGATTGACTCGCTCAACAGCCTCTGCATTATTAATCGCATGTCTAAGTGCACCCAAAGCAAGAGTTGGACTAACAGACTCTAACTCAGCAAGTGCTGCGTTAAGTGCCGCAGCTGTATTGTCTATATCGGTTTGGGCTGTAGGATTAAAAGCCACATTATTGCCTAAGTTAAGGTTGGTCCAAAGTGTTGTTGCGGCAGTAAGTGCTGTTTGCAAATCTTCCCAAGACTCGGTGGTATAGTTTGCTTGTATGCGGTCTTGCGCATTAGTGATAGCTGTCGCTAGTCCGCTCGTCATAAGATACTCAGGTGCTTGTGTTGCACCGCCTTCCCACAATCGGAGACCAGTAATCATATAAGACTCGCCTGCATCAAAGAGAGGGGTGGTCCAACTCCATCCCATAGCCGCAGGTGCTGTAACAATAAATAGGTTAACCCAGCCGCTGCCGTCTGCAACTCTTCTCACATTGCCAGAATCCTCGTCTGGCGGAATTTCATTTGCCGCAGACGAATTAGGCATAAACCCATTGGTATTGGTAGTCGTACGGAAAGGCAAGAATGCACTACCCGCATCATTTAGCCCTATTTGAGTCCATCC
>Ga0123355_10002496_pt1 | contig 26089 bp, 29 predicted proteins | sample TergutEmb28metaG_3_FD_89872 | JGI IMG/M metagenome (GOLD analysis project Ga0123355, IMG submission 89872) | Embiratermes neotenicus P1 segment gut microbial communities from Petit-Saut dam, French Guiana - Emb289 P1 | ecosystem: Host-associated > Arthropoda: Insects > Digestive system > Gut ...
GAGGGAGGCGACTACAAACTAAACTTTGCAGTTTTCACGCAGGAGCAATTTGCCGCTTTTAGAAATCTTTTTGATAAAGACAACGCCAAGTTAGATAAAATGCTTGCGGATTTAATCGCGGATATTCACAATTGCTTCAAGGCTTTTGTTCCCAAACGGTTGGATAGCCAAATTAACCAATACGTACGCGTTTGCGCAGACGGCATTATCGGATTTGTTGCGGAGGAACTGATAACTTGTGGCGTGTTGGAAAAACCGAGCGGCGAAAAACCGTTGGTGAATGGTGTGTTTAGCGTGTTGGGTGAGTATGTTACGGTGTAGGTGAAAACATCTAACGTCAGGCAAGTCTTTTGATTGTTAGTAAATTGCTCTGTACGAAACGCGCCGCAAAGCCGCTTTTAAGATTGACACTTACAAAGGTGTTTGTTAAACTATGGGCGTTCAGGCGGCTCTTTTGGGTCGCCTGTAGTATATATAAATTTGGAGGCAGCGTTGTGAAGGTTGATAGTATTTTAATCGTATTGGCGCTGACTTGCGTGTGGATTTTATTGCGGGAAGATTTTACAGTTGCCACCATATTGTCCGGCTTATTTTTTAGCACTGTAACGCTGTTTTTATGTAATAAAGCTTTGCCAATGGGCAAGGTGACCAATGTGAAATTTAGCAAGCTGGCTATGTATCCTCTGTTTTTAATTGGACAGGTGTATGTGGCCGGCTTTCATGTTATTAAACTCATTTTTACCGGAGCGAGTGCGGAAATTATTCAGGTGAAAACAGATATAGAAAATGAATCTTTGCGGATTCTTTTAGTGGACTCGGTCACGCTAACGCCCGGCTCCGTACTCATTAAACTGGAAGGCAACAAGTTTACCCTGCTGTGGCTCAAAGGCAAAGGTGATGATGCGCTTTCCGCAGAAGAACGCGACGATTTAATAAAGGGCCATTTAGAAAAGTGGCTTATTAAAGCGCAAAAATAGCGGAAGGATTGCCATACTATGTTGTGGATTCAAATAGTTTTAGTCGTATACTTGTGTTTATATGTGGTTAAAGTGATTCAAGGCCCGTCCATTTGGAACAGGCTGCTTGGCATGAACTTGATTACAACAAAAATCATTTTAATGGTGGTTGTATTTGCGTCCATGCTAAATACGGCATATTTTTTGGACTTTGCCATCATATATGCTGTTTGCGGTTTTATAGGTACTATTTTTTTGGCTAATTTTATGTCCGACAGGGTTATTGCAGACAAAGACGAGAATATGAAAGAAAAGCCAAAGAGCTGGCGCGGGCGAATTGTTAAGCACATCAGCAGGCGTAAAAGCAAGCGTGACAGCATGCGTAATAAGGGGGCAGAATGACGTGATTATTATAAGCAATATCGTCATTGGCGTTGGGCTGGTTTTCATGGCTTTTGGCATTGTCGGCATCTATAAGTTTAGGGATTTCTACCCCAGCATTCTCATTGCCAGCAAAATTGATACAGTGGGAATGATAACCATTATTATCGGCCTGATGATTCGCCATGGCATCTCCTTTTTCACAGGCAAACTGCTGCTTATTATTGTGATATTGCTGATTTTAAACCCACTGGTTGCCCATGTGCTTGCCCGTTCGGCACATGCGGCCGGCCATAAATTAAAGGACGATAACGACCCGCTTGCAACAGACATTAATAAAGAAGAGGAAGACTTATAATGCAAGATCATGTTGTGATTATTGTTGCTTTGCTGGTGGTTTGGTTTATTAGTGCGGGGCTGATGTTTCTTGAACAGCGCAGCATTATCCGCGTGTTCATTTATTTTGGTATTTTCTCGCTCGTCACATCCATTTGCTTCCTGTTGCTTGGCGGGCCGGATGTGGCTATGGCAGAAGCCGCCATCAGTGCTTTTACTACGATTTTTTTTATCGTCTGCTTCGAAAGATATTACAGCTACAGAAAACGCGGCAGCACCGATATTGACTGGAACCGCAATTCCGGCATAGCGCATTACAAAGTAAGGAAGTGGTACAGATATATTCCGCCTGCGCTGCTTGCTATCAGCCTTTTTGGCTTGTTCTTGCATTTTATGCCAACAATTGATATTAATACGTATCTAAGGAATCAATACATTGCGTACTTTCAACGTGATGTGGGCGGTACAAATGCCGTTGGTGCAATTTACTTGGGCTATCGCGTGTATGACACGCTTTTCGAAGCCTTGATGCTTGTCGTATCTGTTGTGGCGGTCATTCACATGTCGGCTTACAATGTGACAGAAGTCACCGCTGGACCGCACAGCCGCATTCAGCGTTGGGGCGGTATGGCTGTGTTTACGATTCGCATTATCAGCCCGATAATCATTCTTTTTGGCATATATCTTATTGCCAACGGCCATCTAACTGCCGGGGGTGGTTTTCAGGGCGGCTTGGCAGTTGCTACATTTTTTATATGCCGCTATTTGATTTATGATATTTACGACCTGCCCATCAAAAAGGTGATGAAATTTGAAGAAGGCATCTTTTTAATTTCTGTTTTAATCGCTATCGTTGTGGTTTTTGCCGGAGATATCGCTCATTTGCCAATTGTTTCGGACTATTACTTGGTTATAATGAATGTGCTTATCGGCCTAAAAGTGACATGCGGTTTTATTATTTTGTTCTATCGGTTCATCGTTATCGAGCGGATGGACGGTATCAACAAAGTGGAGGAGGGTTCTGATGGAAATATCTAGTATTGTAGAAATTGCCGCTATCGCCATGTTTTTCTTGGGCTTTTTCGGGCTGGTTGCCAGCAACAACATCATCAAATCTGTTATTTTTATTGTGCTGATGGAAACGGGCGTTATTATGTTTTTCCTAAGCGTAGGCATTTCTGCTGGGTTTCTGCCGCCCATTGCTGACCATTTAATCGCATATTACACCGTGGTTGACCCTTTGCCGTCTGCGCTAATGATAACCGCCATCGTTATCGGGCTGTCTGTAACGGCTATAAATATAACCATGCTTATGACACTATTGCGAAAATACCGCACCGCCGACTGGGAAACCGTTAAAGATGCGGTTTTGCAGGAAAATATCGCACTGCTTGAGGAAGAAAAAACATGTTGATATATTTTGTTATTGTCCCTATTTTAATCGCTGTGTTTTTGTACTTCTTTTCCGACAAAATTGGAAGAGTTATTGCTATTGTTGCCCAGTCGTTATTTGTGCTGGGCGCGTTTTACCTGCTGTTTCAGACACAAAATGATGTGATAGTCACAAATGTGGGCAATTTCCGCAGTTTCTTGGGTATATACTTGATGGCAGATACTTTGACGGCGGTTTTTGTCTTGCTTTCGGCTGTTATTTTTTTGGCGGCGGCGGTTTTTAGTATTGATGAAAAACGCAGCAAGCTTTTTTGGTTTTTGCTATTCATTTGGGAAAGTGCTTTAATTGGGCTTTTCCTTACCCGCGATTTTTTCAATATTTTTGTTATGGCAGAAGTCGCTACGGTGGTTGTAGCCGTACTCTTGATGTACGACCGCGACCGCCGCCGCATTTACGATGGCATGATTTTTTTGATGACAAACGTTGTGGCTATACAGTTTTATTTATTCGGTGTTGGCTATATCTACATGATTACAGGGCGGCTGGATATGCTGGCCGCCGCGGAAATAATAAGAGAACTGCCGCCTTCGCAGGTGTATCTCGCATACGCCCTTATCATGACGGCGATTGCATTCAAATGCGCGTTGCTGCCGCTTTCCAGCTGGCTTGTTAAGGTATCGAGCGTACCAAGGGCGCCTGTGGCTATTGCTACGATATTGTCGGCTTTGCATGTTAAGGGCGGCATATATCTATTCATACGTTTTCAGGGGATTTTTGGTGAACTCATTCCGTCGGAGTTTTATGTAGCTATTGGCGTTATTACAGGCATTATCGGCGTTGTTATGGCTTTGGCGCAGAAGGATATTATGCTCATTTTGGCATATAGTTCTGTAGCACAAATAGGCTTGATTATGATAGCGCTAAACATGGGTACGCTGTATGCGTATGCCGGTGCGCTGTATCACATCGTTAACCATGCCATCTTCAAAGGTGCGCTGTTTTTTGGCGCGGGCATGATTTCACATGCTTATGGCATACGGGATATAAGCCGCATTCGCGGTGTGTGGCAGCGGGCCGGAACATTTACCATTGTTCAATTTATGGCTATTTTAGGCATTGTCGGTGCGCCGTTTTTTAACGGCAGTATCTCCAAATATTTTATGTCGGTGGAGGCCGGCATGCCGCTTACCATTGCCATGGTTGTTATTAATCTTGGTACAATTTTAGTGTACTTGAAGTATATTTCCATGTTCCGCGGTAAAACATCTACTACCAATCCGTACTTGAAAGACATTTGCGGGCAAGGTGTTGTTATTGTTTTGGGTGTGCTTTGTCTGGTTTTTGGTGTGTTTGGCCAGTGGATAATGAATTTCCTGTTTGGGCTTGATTTGCGAGTGGATACCTGGGGTTATATACAAAAGGTAGTTATTTTTGTCGTGAGTTTGGGTGTGGGGCTGGTTATCGTCCGTTATGGTATACCTGCTAGCAGGTATATGGAGAAGTATGGTGTGCGGGTTAATTTGGGTTTCCGTGGTATATGCGCGAGTATTGGTATCTTTTTTGGGTTGATACTTATTCTGGCGGCGTTTATGTAGGAATGAAAGCAAAAGTGATTTCAGTTGGTGATAAAATATCACCAACTGAAATGTGGATTTATGTAAGCGCACTTACTTGCGCTATTTGGAGCTTTTGGGTATTATGTAAATGATTTGTGCTGGAAATTTATATAGGAGATGTGTAAAATGATAAATTTAAGAGAAATAACTACGGAAGATATGCTTGCAGAATGTATTTTTCGCATTAAAGTTTCTGAAGAACAAGAAAAACTCTGCGACACAAATGTGTTCTCGCTAGCAATGGCGTGGTATTGGCCTGATACTGCACGGCCTTTTTGCATTTATGATGACGATGTCATGGTCGGATTTTTAATGCTTGAATGCGATGAATCCGAAAATACCTGTGAAATTTGGAATCTCATGATTGACGAAAAATATCAGGGCAAAGGATATGGTAAAGCTGCCGTTAAGGCAGTAATTGAGTATTTCAAGGCAAACCCAGTTTTTGAAAATTTGTACGTTACTACGCTTCCTGAAAATCTTGTTGCAATAAAAATGTTTGAAAGTTGTGGATTTTATCTCACGGGCGAGCAATATGAAAACGAAGTTGTACTACAACTCGCCAAATAAGGATGTTCTATAGGCCGGCACGAAAGCCCACGGTAGGGTGCATAACATCGGCGCTGCCGGTGTATAAGTGTACACTTTTGGTGTAAAAATCAGCGTAATGCCATTAGGAGGTTTTGCAAATGCACACAGAAGCAGACAGGGCAGTATGGTTGGTGCATGTGATACAGTACACGGCTGACGAACTACAAAAAACCGTGACAGAAACTGCACGGTTATTGGAGCAGTATGGCTTTGTGGAAAAAGTATTGGCTGGCTATGATTCATTCCATACACAGGGCTTCGAGTATATGGCGGAACTGTTGACCACTGAGTTAGCAATCGCAGAGGTGGCGTAGCGTGGAACTATATCACGGCACAACACAAATCATACATGAAATTGACTTAACCAGGGGGCGTCATCGCACGGACTTTGGACAAGGTTTTTATTTGGGTAGCAATCTTGACGTGGCACAGCGTTGGGCGAAAAGTCGTGCGGCGTTTTCTGGCAAGCCTGTTGTGATGAAGTATGTGCTGGACGATGCGATATTTTCTGACGAGCGCGCGAATCCGCTTGTCTTTGTCGAGCCAACATTGGGGTGGCTTGATTTTGTACGGGACAACAGACGTAAAAATAAGACCTCAGACAACCAGTTGCGTCATACACACGGTATCGTTCGAGGTTCTATTGCAAACGACAAGGTTAATTTTGTTGTGGAGGACTATATCAAGGGGAAAATTACTGCGGAAGTAGCCATTGCACGGGTGAAAGCCCTGCCTAACGTACAGCAAGTGAGCCTACACACTCCACACGCACTAGCCTATCTGGATTCTGTCTCTGTTTGGTATCAGGAGCAATTGTCAAATGGTGAATGGTCGGATTGGATTAGTTTATCTGAGTAAGGTAAAGATGACTTGTGAAAATTGTCATGATAGATATTTGCTTAGAATGGCTCCCATCACAAAATAACCATTTTCTACAGGCAGGCAAAAAACTGTTAGATATTCATTTTTAACAGCACACTTTCAAAACGAGGGATTTCATGCACACACGTATTCGCAATAACGATTGGATTCAAGATAAATTTTTTAGTAAGCCATATAGGGTTCACATTTTGTTGTTTCTACTTATGATTACGCAGGGCTTTATTTTTGATACCCCGCGCAATATTCTTGAAGGTACGTGGGCCATTTTTATTTCTACAGATTTGCTTATTACAGATTACATAGCTGTGGGCGGTATTGGGGCTACTTTTGTTAACGTGGCGCTTGCGGGGCTTCTGGCAATTGGCGCCATGCGTTTTGCTAAGCACGAGCCCAGCGGGCTGGCCATTGCGACATTGGGCGTTGTGGTTGCCATGGCGTTTTTTGGCAAAAACCCGGCCAATATGTTGCCGATTATTGCGGGGGGCTGGCTTTACAGCAAGTACACCGGCACACCGCACAGGAGTAGTGTGCTGGCGTCTATTCTGGCCACATGTTTGGCCCCTGTGGTTAGCAGGTTTGCCGCGGTTTCCGGGCTGGCCGGCCCTTACAGTGCCGCTTTTGTATATGCAATTCCGCTTCCTGTGGGCATTGCCATAGGTATACTTTTTGGTTTATGTATAGGGTTTATTATGACCCCGTTTGCGGCGGCTTTGCGCAAAGCACATGAAGGCTACTTGCTTTACAATGTTGGGTTTGCCGCCGGCATTTTAGCGGTTGGACTATTTGCCGTATTCAGGACTTTGGGCATTAGGCAGTATATTATTGATAACTGGAGCAGCGGATACAATTTTGAGCTTGCGACATTTTCTATTGTGATGTCTGTGTTTTATATTATTTGCGGCCTTTTGAGCCGCGCAAAGCCTTTGTCGTTTAAAGAACTGCTGCGCATTGATGCCGAGGATTACGACTACTACAAAAAGTATTCCGGTACGACGTATGTATCCATGGGCATTTTGGGGCTGATATGCGTGCTTTTTATGTTTGCGATAAGGGGTGAGTACAACGGGGTTGTCATGGGTGGTTTGGTTTCGACTATCGGGTTTGGGGCTTTTGGCAAGCCTATAATCAGTTCTGTGATACTAATGTCCGGGGCGGTGATGGCTGCGGGCGCAAGCATGCTGCTTACGGGTACGCCTATAAATAACCGTGCGTTTCTTGTGGCCACGCTGTTTGCCACTTGCCTTGCGCCTATAGCCACACGGTTTGGGTGGAAATGGGGGCTTGTGGCTGGGTTTTTGCACTTGTCATTGTCTATCCATGTGGCAATATTCCATGGCGGTATGAATTTGTATAATAACGGGTTTGCCGGCGGGCTGGCCGCAATGATTTTGGTTCCCATAATGAAATTTGTTGCGGAGGAAAGGGCTAAGAGACGGTCAAAAGTGTAGCCATCAATGCAAACTGCTCTTTCGGCGGCATAAATGTATCCGCAGGGTCGTAGGCGTTTTGCTGCAGAAAATCCTGCCGAACAGTTTTTGCCAACGACAATATGTTGCGCTGGCTTTCTGATAATGCGTCTGAGCCTACCAGTTTTACAATTTCCAGCAAAGCGTTTTCTTCGTGTAATATGGCCATGATTTTTTCGCGAAGCCCCATGAACTTGGGGCTTATATTATTTGCGTACCAATTTTCCAGATTTGGCAAATAGTTGCTGTAACTGTTCATCCAATCGATGGCCGGGAAGTGGCGGGCGTATGCAAGCCGCCTATCCAGTGCCCAATAGCACGAGATAAACCGCCGGGTTTGCTGGGTGACAGGCTCGGAAAAATCCCCGCCTTGCGGGGAAACCGCGCCTACGATTGTTACAGACCCTTCTGTGCCGTTCAAGTTTGTTACATATCCTGCCCGTCCATAAAATGCGGACAAGCGGGTTGCCAAGTAAGCGGGATAGCCTTCTTCTGCGGGGATTTCCCCCAGGCGGCCGGACAATTCGCGTAATGCCTCCGCCCAGCGGGAAGTGGAATCCGCCATAACCGCCACATGGTAGCCCATGTCGCGATAGCATTCGGCAATGGTTAGCCCCGTATAGATGCTGGCCTCCCGCGCGGCGACGGGCATGTCAGATGTGTTGGCGATGAGTACTGTGCGGTACAGCAGGGGTTGGCCGTTTTTAGGGTCGGTGAGTTTTGCGAAATCTTCCAATACTTCCGTCATTTCGTTGCCGCGTTCGCCGCAGCCTATGTACACGATTAAATCCGCGTCGCACCATTTGGCGAGTTGATGCTGCGTCATAGTTTTGCCCGTACCAAAACCACCGGGTATTGCCGCCACTCCGCCCTTTGCGATAGGGAACAGGCTGTCTATGACGCGCTGGCCCGTGATGAGCGGCTGTGAAAGTGGCCGGTGGGTTTTTACGGGGCGAGGGATACGAATCGGCCATGTTTGGGATAGCGTGAGGGTGGTTGTATCGCCTAAGGTTAGAATGGACGCGGTTGCGGCGTATTCGCCATTTGGCGCGCAGTGAGTGACCGTGCCGGACACACCGGCGGGAACCATTGCCTTGTATGTAATAAGCGAGGTTTCGTCTACTTCGGCGTAGATTTCGCCTTCGGTAAGTTTTTGCCCCACTTTTGCTAAAATGCGAACTTGCCAAGTTTTTTGTACGGCTTCACCCAATGGATGCATGATTCCGTCAAAGATATTCCCGACTATCCCGGGCTGTAAAGTCACGGACATAGGCTGTCCTGTGCCTGTGACTGCCACGCCTGGGCGAAGGCCTGCTGTGCTTTCGTATACTTGTACGGTTGCCATGCCCGGCTTTAGCGCAATAACTTCACCTTGCAGTCCGCCAATGTCCACCATTTCAGACACCGAAAAACCGCCGTCTTTCGCCGTTACAACAGGGCCGTTTATGCCATAAACGCTAGCCTTGGCAGCTCGTGTCATAAGAAAACTCCTTTTTTGCTATGGATAGGAGCGTTTTGAAAGTGTAGTCCACTTGTATACTGCGGGCTTCGTTAAGCAGAATGAACCCGCCTATGAAATCATGGTTTCCTGTTTCAGGTATAAGCCCTGTGGCGGTTCTTATCGCCGCCTCAAGGCGTATGTCGTGCGGGGATAGTAGTACTATCGAAAAATCGCTTATGTCTTGCGTCTTTTTGATGCGCGCTATAAGGTAGTTTTCATATTCGGCCTCTTGCGTAAATTGAGCCAGTTGTGCTTGAACATCTACAAACAAACGATCTATTTGATGTTTACGTGTTTGTACATATTCGGCAATGGCACGTACCTTGGCTTGGGCTGCTTGCCTGTTTGCGCTACGTTTTATTTCGTCCTGTTTCGCTTGAAACATCACTTTATTGCGCCTTGTGATGGAATCCAAGGCTTCTGACGCAGTTTTGGTTAAACCTGTTGTGGTTTCATTTTTAGCCTTTTGCTTTTTTGCCTCTACGATGTGTTGCATGGTGTTTGCGAAGTATTCCAGCTTTCGTTCGGTTTTTTCGGTAAGCATAGCTGCCCTCTTTCTGTTTTATTGCGTGAAGATAAATAATGACCAATTGCCACTGCTGAAAAGTAGTGGCAATTTTATATTTGTAGGAAATGTACCAATATCTGTGGGTTTTCATCTGTAAACTTGGCGAGTGAATCATATTTTGCTAAGTTTTCGGATATAACTAAAATTCCGGTTTCTGCAACCGGTAAAGTTGAAAGCACGGCAGTTATTTCTGCTTCTGTTGCTGCGTGGTGGCAGTCTATCCCCACAAGCTTTAACCCGATGTGTGTGATGTCGTCGCTACAAATGGCGATAATGCGCATAATGTCATACTCTCCCCAAAATCATAAACGATATAAGCAGCCCGTAAATGGCAATGCCTTCCGCCATGGCAACAAAAATCATTGCCTTGCCAAAATTGTTTTCATTTTCACTAATTGCGCCAATGGCGGCCGCCGCGGTAGAACTTACGGCAATGCCTGTGCCAATGGCCCCAAGGCCTGTTACCAGCGCCGCGCCAATAAATGCCGCCGCCTGCGCCATGTCGGATGATTGCGGCGATGCCGGTGTATTTGCAAATGCGTGGCCTGTAAACATGAACACCGTAGCCAACACAAACACGGTGGTGAAAGCAATTAAATTGGCGAATAAAGTTAGCTTTTTACGCTTCTTTTTATCTAAATGGGGCTCGGCCCCAATCCCCGCCGCTACAGCAGGCAAAGCCCGCTTCCGCTTCCTTCGGGAAGCGACGCAGTCGCTTAAATGATAAAATCCAATTGGGGCAAAAATTGCCGCCAATAGCAAAGCGCTTACAGTTACAATGTACATTCTAGCGTTCTCCCTCTAATTTATGTGATGTAAAAGCGCGCCCGCCGCCTGTATAAAAGCGGCTGAACATTTCATAAAAATCCAGCCGCAAAACCTGAATGCCAACCAGCAGCCCTTCAATGACCAAAACCAAAACATTCCCCAAGATTAGAATAATCCAGTTGCGGCTCCCCGCCGCCCCTTGCGAAAGCTGTAAAACCACGTGCATCATTCCGGCATGGCTTATTGCAAACGCACCGACACGTACAAATGAAATGGTATTGGTGGCGTAGGTGAGCAAAGTCTCGAACAGTTCAATAATTGTGTTGAAAATGAATTGCCCAACTTTTTCCGGCGGTAAGATGCTTCGCCCCGCAATAAATCGTTCCAGTGGGTGTTTAAACATAACAAATATCAATGGCAAAAGCGCAACGGTTATAACCGGCCCCGTTATCGGCTGCCCAAAAGCGAAAACACGCAACGCAATAAAGATAATTGCCGCATAGAAAATTAACCCTGCCGCACCATTTGCTCCAAAAAGTAAATCGCTAATATTATGCCGTTTAAAAGAATTGTACATATTTAACAGCATGGAAATGATGACAAGCCCCACACCCAGCCCGGCTGCAAATAACAGCGTTCCGGTAATATCCTGCGCCGGACGCCGCCAAAGTACGGGAAGCGTATCTTCAAACCCAAAGATACTGCCGTACAAAAACCCGAAAAACGCGGCCGAAACCCCGGCGGTAGCCATAATTCCCCCCAGCGGGGTTTTCCATTTGCGCCGTACAAAAAGCCCCGCAAGCGCCAGAACCAGCCCATGTCCAATGTCGCCAAACATCAGCCCAAACAGAATAGTATACGTAATTGCTAAAAATGGTGTGGGGTCAACTTCACTATGGGAAGGCAGCCCGTATAGACGAGTGAAAAATTCAAATTGCCGTACAATTGGCGGGTTTTTTAGCAGGGTAGGTGGGGCTGGTAAATGTTCATCTTCGGTGTTGTAGCTGAAGATGGTCAAATTATCTCTATCCATTTCTGCTTCTAATGCAGCGGCATCTTCCGCCGCAATCCAACCGGAAAAGGAAAAAATTTGTTTGCCCGGGCTGATGTTTGCGAATTTTTTAATGTCAAATGCGTTATAAAGGTTTTTTACTTTGAGGCAGGCAATGGCCAGCCGTTCGGGGCTTCCAATGGCCTCTGACAATGTGCTGTGCGTCAATGTTAAAATTTCTTCTTCTATTTGTTTACACTTGTTCAACCAGTGTTGTATCAACGTAAGTGGGGTGCCTTCAACACTTTCGTCTAAACAAGTACCGGTTATTTTTATTGGCTCAAATTTTAGCGATGCAAAAACCGTGTCTGTGGCCTCTTTGTGTTTTGTTGGTGTGAAGTAAACTCCCCACACAAAATCTTTGTCCCGTTTTGCCATGTGAAATAAGATTTTTTCATCGTCTGCAAGGAATTTTTCGTATTGCATGAAATGCGTAATGGGCAGCTTGCCAAAGCGGTAGTGCGTAAATGTAAATTGCTCTAATGCGCTTAAATTTGCCTCGATGGATGAAAAATCTTGCAACCGGTGAATGTACGTTTTCGCGTCCTCAAGGTTAATTTCTAATGTGCGTAGTTTTTGGCTCCGCGCTTCATATGCCCGGTGCGCTTCCTCTATTGTGTTCACTGCGTTTGCTGCCGAAAGCGGGAAATATATGACCGGAACTTTCCCGGCTATTTTCGCCAAGCGTTCCACTTTTTGTAAGGTGGTGGTATACGGGTTCAAAGTTGTAAATGGTTCCATTAAACCATGGGTGTTGGTATGCTCCAGTTGAATGTCATAGCGGGAAAGATAGTTGTTTATTGCGTGGTTCATGCTGTCCATATGCCCCGATATGCTTATGTATTTCATTTTTGTAATCATTTGTGCACCTCATCTAAATGGGGCTCTGCCCCATACCCCGCCGCTCCACAGGGAATGAATCCCTGTTACGCTTCCTACGGAGCAGGCGACGACGCCTGTAGTAGCAGAACTTTTTCATACAAATATCCGCATAAAAGCGCAATATGCGAACGGCGGCTTTCCGTTCTATATCGCATTTTTACTGCATTCGCAAGGCGTTGTTCCGGTTTACTAAAATCCTCAAAAATGTTTTTGTATATTGTGGCGGATATTTCTGCTTGCAGGCTGGGGATATCTTTGCATGCAACCATTTTGGCAAAAGCTTCGCCGGACAGCCTGTACCTTATAGGAATCAAAAAACCATATATCTCATCGTCAAATATGCTGTAAAACCGCTTTAACCGATAAACCCACAAAATATTTTGCAGGTCTATTTCTGTGCCTATAATGCGTTGCATTGCTTGCCGGTTTATCTTATCTAACGTGCCAATGCCGCGCCACAATGTCAAATAATAAGGTAAGCTTTTTGATTCCAAACCATTTACAAAAGTAAGTATAAATTTTTTCTCGCTATTTTTAAAAAGAAAGCGAACGAAGTCGTTTTCGCTGCTGCCGGTTTGACTTAAAGGAGCGGTTGCAAGCTTTGCCCGTCTTGCTAAAATCTTTGCTGTAAGTGCGGCATTTTTCATACTTGAAAATCTCCATACAACACATCATTGACTATCTTATCCTTCCATGTGCTGCGGTTGGCGGCAAAAGCTTGAATCAGTTCACTTCCTTTTTGCTTGTATTCTGCCTGTATGCGGGAAATTACTTCTGCTGTTTCTTTTTCTGTATGCAGTGTTAATTTTTGAATAGCGGCAGCTTTTTCGCATTCAAGTTCCGTAATGCGTTGTGATAAATCTTCTTCTGCTTTTTTTGCCAAAAGCGCCTGTTCTTTTTCTAAAGCCTGCATGGCTTGTTTGGCTTCGCTTTCAAGTAACAATAATTTTTGGATAATCATGAAAGCATGATACTTGATATTGGTAAAAAATGTTAGTTTATTTTGTCGAATTTATTTTCTTTATTATTTTATAAAGCATCATGTCCAATTGTGCGCGGTATGCTTCCATACGAAAGGCGACATAACCGTCTATATGTAATTCCTTATTGGTGCGTAAAAAAGCTTTTAACCGTTGTATATCGCATTCATGTAATGGTGTGTTCAGCAAGCCTTCTGTTAAGTCTCTAAGCTTTGGCGAGTGCCTGTAGATGGGGTTTTCATATGTTGCTATATCGTACAACAAAAGTATCAGTGCTTGAATGAATACGTTTGTTACCGAGGTTTCCCATGCAAGTTTAATACTGTAATTACCTGCTTGATAACTATTTTCTGTGATACATAAATTACGTTCTGCTACGGTGTCTGCAAAACTTAGGAGTTTACTTTTGTGATTAGTAGTATGTATTGTGATGCGTTTCATACAGAGGTTTCCTCCCTGTGGTGGGTCTCTCTATTGTATGCACGCATGGGCTGTGAATTATCATGTCTAAAAAAGAGGGCAACCTAAAAAAGCGGCTCATCACTCGTTTGACCTTGGCAAACTGCTAAAGCCGCGCGTTTCGTACGCGCGGGAAGCGTCCGCTTCGCCCACTGCGCGACGACAGAGCAATTTCAAAAATTCAGTTGGTGATATTTTATCACCAACTGAATATCTTTAATTCACTTCATAAGGCCAGGAATTAATCCCGCCAAAATCGTACACATTTTTATATCCCATAGACACCAGCAAGCTGGTTGCCGCACGGCTGCGGGCGCCGCTTCGGCAATACACCAAAATAAGTGCGTTGTAGTTGTACAAAATATCTCTTGCTCTATCTTTAATTTCAAAATCGGGTAATAAAATTGCGTCGGGTATGTGGCCTGTTGCAAATTCGCTTTCACTTCTTACATCCAAAATTATTGCATTTGGGTAGCGTTTCATTAGTTCACGCGCATAAGACGCAGAAATACGCCTGTTTCGAACCATTTCCTCTCCCCCTGTAGTATCATCAATATCGTAGTCAGTTTCCTGTTCTACAGCTTGGTTGCTGCTATCTTCCCCTGTAGGGGCTGAATTATCGTAATACGCTTCGCACGCGCCAAAAATAATTATCGTAATGATTACGATAGTCATACATACGGCTGTGCTCAAAGTTGATTTTCTTTTTTCGCTCAAGGTAATTGCTCCTATCCAATAATATGCAAAAGTGGACAAAATGTTCAAGACAAAGTCATATAATTATAGCAAAAACCTCATGCCTGCGCTATACTGTAAGCACGAGGTGATACATAATGAAATCAATTATCCAACTCGACCAAGGTCTAATTAATAAAATTGCCGCAGGAGAAGTTGTAGAGCGACCCCTTAGCGTAGTAAAAGAACTGACAGAAAACGCCATAGACGCGGGCGCGACGGTTATTACCGTAGAAATAACCGACGGTGGGCTTACGATGGTTCGTGTGACGGACAATGGCGGCGGAATTTCCGCAGATGAGTTACAGCTCGCGTTTTCGCGCCACGCCACCAGCAAAATTGCAAGCTTAGACGATTTGTTCCAAGTGCAAACGCTGGGCTTCCGCGGCGAGGCGCTTTCAAGTATTGCGGCGGTTTCTCAGGTGGAAATGATGACGAAAACGCCAACGGCGGTAAGCGGCACCCGTGTGGAGATACACGGCGGAAAAATACAATCCCGCCAAAATATAGGCTGTGCCAATGGTACAACAGTAGTGGTCGCCAATTTATTTTTTAATACGCCTGCACGGCGCAAATTCCTGAAAAAGCCCGCAACTGAAGCGGGTTACATTTCTGACTGCTTACAGCGGTTGGCATTAAGCAACCCGGGGCTCACTTTGCGGTACATTAACAATGGCAAAATCATTTTCCAATCCAGCGGCAATGGCGACTTAAAAACAGCCATGCTAAACATTTACGGCAGGGAAGTGGCCACAAAAGTCATTAGCGTGGACGCAAATGCGGGCGAGTTGTATCTTTTCGGGCTGGTAGGTAAGCCAGAAATAGCCCGTGGGAACCGTCAGCACGGCAGCTTTTTTATCAACGGCAGGTACATTCAAAGCCGATTGCTAACCAACGCAATCGAATCTGGCATGAAGACGATGCTGCCGGCAGGTAAATTCCCATTGTTCGCCTTAAATCTTAACTTGCCCTTCGATGCACTGGACGTAAATGTGCACCCCAATAAAATGGATGTGCGTTTCGCAGACGAAGACGGCATATTTATTTTTGTAGAAAGCGCGGTGCGGGAAGCACTATCTGAACATAATTTAATCCCATCTGTGCGGCAAAAAAGCAAGCCCAGCGAGGAAAAGGCCGCACCGGAAGCCGAACAGCTTTCGCTCTTCCCACAAATGGAACAACCAACCCAAGATGCAGAAGAATCGCTTTCGGAAGCGGAACTTTCCGCTCTATTCACACCAGATGAAGAAGAACCCGAGCGGGATATCGAAACCGTAGTGAGAGAATTGTACCTAAACCCCTTCAAAGCCATATCTGCAAACGAAAAACGCGTAAAAGAAGAACCGCCAAAAGAAGATTCTCCCCGGCCTAAAGCGAAATTTTTCACTACTTACCAAATTCATAGCCTCATTTTCAACACATACTGGCTTGTAACTCAAGGCGAGTCTCTCTACTTAATAGACCAGCACGCCGCCCATGAGCGTATCTTCTATGAAAATCTATTGACTAAAGCACGTGAACGGGCTGTCAGTTCCCAGCAGTTACTGATGCCAATCCCGCTTCGCCTTACCCCGCGTGAAAAGCAGGTTTTGGCTGACAATATGGAGTACTTCAGCAATTTCGGCTTTGAAATATCAGAAGAAAATGACGATTTTGCAATTACAGCCGTACCGCTTTTGCTTAATGGGCCGCTGCATACCGGGTTTTTTTCGGATTTGTTGGATAACATAGACCAGGTCGGGTTTTCGAAAGAAAGCGCGTACGACCACAAAACAGAAATCATTGCCATGGCCGCCTGTAAAGCGGCGGTAAAAGGTGGAGATAACCTTTCGGAAACGGAAGCGCGCGCATTAATTACGCAACTCCTGGAATTGGAAAACCCGTTCACTTGCCCGCACGGACGCCCCACAATAATTGAGTTTACGCGGCAGGAACTGGAACGACGTTTTAAGCGGAGTTGATGCACATGTTAAAGCCAAGCTTATACGTAGTCGCAGGCCCAACCGCCAGCGGTAAAACCGCCGTGGCAATTGAACTTGCAAAGCAAATAAACGGCGAAATAATTTCCGCCGACTCTATGCAAATTTACAAATATATGGATATCGGAACAGCCAAGCCAACCCAAGCAGAAATGGATGGCATCCCCCACCACTTGCTGGACGTTGCATTGCCAAGCGATTCATTTTCTGTAGCAGAATACACGCAGCTTGCCACAGCTGCCATTAGTGATATACACTCTCGTAACCGCATACCAATTCTAGCCGGCGGCACGGGGTTTTACATCAATGCGGTAATCTACGGCACGCAGTTTACAGAATCCGAAGCAGGCCAGCACGAGAAAGATAACCAACTTCGCAAGGCGTACATGCAATTGGCCGCAGAAAAAGGTGCGCTTTTTTTGCATGAAAAACTACAAGGGGTTGACTCAGAATCCGCAAAAGTCATTCACCCGAACAACATAAAACGCGTTGCGCGGGCGTTAAGTTTTTGCGAATCCACAGGTCAGCTTTTTTCTGCCCATAATGCCGGGCAAAAAGCGAACATGGCAAAGTATGAAACAAATTTCAGCATACTGACTATGCCCCGCGAAATTTTGTACGAACGCATAAACGCGCGTGTGATAGCCATGTGGGAAGCAGGACTGCCCGAAGAAGTACGCCGCCTTTTGTCGTGGGGATACCACCCTGGTCTTGTGGCCATGCAGGGGATAGGCTACAAAGAAATGCTACCGTATATAAACGGCAGCCAAACCAAAGAAGACACTATTGTGCAAATTCAGCAAGCCACGCGAAATTATGCAAAGCGGCAGGAAACATGGTTTAGACACCAGGCTAAAAATGCGCGTTTGATAGATGTGCATAATAAAACCCCGCAGCAAATTGCGGAGGAGATAAAAAGTGAAGGAAGTGCATGAATGAACATCGAAATCCGAAAATTAACCCCGGACCTTGCGGAAGATTATGCCCGCTTTTTTGATACCACTCCCCATGATGTCAACATAGATGAGCGCAAATGCTATTGCGTGACTTGGCGTAGCGACGATTCTTATGTGGGCAACGGCGACCACTGGTTTCCGTCACGAGAAGAAAGAAGAAGGCGAGCCATCGAGTTTGTTAAAACCGGCAGTTTGCAAGGTTATCTTGCTTATTATGGCGACAAAATCGTGGGATGGTGCAACGCAAACGCAGATTGTAAGGGCTGTGTCGATTACCTGCGTGCGTATTGGCCGATAGAGGAATACCGTGCGGACATTAAGGTAAAGTCCATATTTTGTTTTGTCATTGCGCCGGAGATGCAGAGAAAAGGCATAGCTACGCAGTTAGTAGAGCGCGTATGCAAAGACGCCGCCGATGATGGCTTTGATTTTGTTGAGGCGTATACCGACGTGGAGTTCACTGATACAACCCATCATTATGTAGGGTTTCCGGCGATGTATAAGAAATGCGGGTTTAACAGATGTGCCGAGCACGAAGGCAAAGTAGTTATGCGAAAAACCTTGCGTGGAGGGAATTAACATGTTCTACGAATACCTAAAAACCCAAATGGGTATATCCCCCCAAGTGGTCGATTTTATTGCAAAAATAGAAAGCGACATCGCCCCAAATTATAAAAACGCAGACGATATCGCCGCAATCAACCAACTAAAAGTGCTGGATGCCATGCAAAGCTGCCGTTTAAGTGACACACACTTTAACGACTCCACCGGTTACGGCTACAACGACGAGGGCCGCGAAACACTTGAAGCAATTTTCACAGAAACCTTCAAAACAGAAGCCGCGCTTGTGCGCCCGCAGATTATTTCCGGTACGCACGCGCTAGCCACAGCCCTTTTTGGCAACCTTCGCCCGGGCGATGTGCTGCTTTCGCCTGTTGGTAAGCCATACGACACGCTGGAAAGCGTCATAGGCATACGTCCTGCGTCCGGTTCGCTGGCAGAATACGGCATTATCTACCGTCAAGTAGACTTACTGGAAAATGGGAAATTCGACTACGAAGAAATTCGCAAAAACCTGGCAGACAAGCCCAAAATGGTAACCATTCAGCGTTCTAAGGGGTATGCCTGGCGGCTGTCTTTTACAATTGAGGAACTCCGCGAACTCATCGCATGTATACGAATAAAATCCCCGGATACAATAATTCTTGTAGACAACTGCTACGGCGAATTTGTGCAGACAGAAGAACCGGTGGAAGCGGACTTAATTGTAGGCTCCCTAATAAAAAACCCGGGTGGCGGAATTGCCCCCGGCGGCGGATATGTAGCGGGCAAAAAGGAATACGTAGAATCGGCGGCAGAGCGGTTAACCGCCCCGGGAATAGGCAGCGCGGTCGGCCCGTCTCTTGGCATGACAAGAAGCATATTGCAAGGCTTTTTCCTTGCCCCGCAAACGGTATCGGCAAGCCTTAAAGGTGCAATTTTAGCGGCTGCGGCGTTTTCCCGCTTAGGCTTTGACGTGAATCCGGGGCTTTCAGATACCCGTAGCGACATTGTACAAGCCATAAAGTTAAAAACACCGGAAAACGTGCTGACTTTTTGCGGCGCCATTCAAAAAGCCGCCCCGGTAGACGGCTATGTAACCCCGGAACCTGCCCCAATGCCCGGGTACGGCCATAGTATAGTGATGGCGGGCGGCACATTTATACAGGGTTCATCAATAGAACTGAGCGCAGACGCCCCAATGCGTGAGCCATATATTGTGTATTTTCAAGGAGGGCTTACGCCCGCGCATTCCAGAACAGGTGTAATATTTGCGTTAGATGCACTTTATAAGGAAGGGGCAATAACGTTGACGCCCTAAGTTAAGCAAATTTGTGATTTACGGGAGGCAGATTGCCTCCCCTACGAAAAACATCGTAGCTATTGTAGGGGCGGCAATCTGCCGCCCGTGGTTTGCTCCAATAAAGCCCATGGAAAGAGGATATATGTTTCCCAAATGTATTGCAGCAGCGTTCATTTCATTCGTAATCGTGTTGGCTCCCAATGTATCAGCCAATGATTCTGAAATTTTATGGCTGGTAAACAGAAATAGTAGCCTTCCTTCGGACTATAAACCTGCCGACATCGTGGAATATAACGGCGTTAAATTGCGTGATGCCGCCCATAATGCATTTGCGCAAATGTTAAAGGCAATGGCGCAAGACGGAATACACGGCTTGCGCCTGCAAAGCGCATACCGCCCATATAGTTACCAGCAGGCTATTTTTAACCAGCGCGTAAAAGAACTACAGGCACAGGGATATGACAAGCTCGAAGCAGAAAGTAATGCAGCAAAATCTATACAACCACCGGGTGCAAGCGAACATCAGTTAGGCTTGGCACTTGACGTGAGCGTGGACGGAAAGCTAACGCAAGCTTTTGCCGAAACCCCGGCCGGTAAGTGGCTGGAAACACACAGCCACCATCACGGTTTTGTTATTCGCTATCCATACTCAAAAACTGAAGTGACACAAATTGTATACGAGCCATGGCATTTGCGCTACGTTGGCACACCCCATGCAACTATAATGAAGCACTTGAACTTAACCTTAGAAGAATATTGGCACACCATGCGGCAAGCCCAAGTGTATATCTTCTGGGGAGAAAATGACGAGTATTATTTACTATCCTATACTGATGCACTGCCGGCGGTTTTGCCTCCGGAAGTAGTAGACATTTCTTCTGTCGGCCCAAGCAAAAATGAGTATATTATTACCACGCGTAAGATATATCCGAACACATGGTGAAATTTCAACTGGTCCGATAATTGGGCCAGTTGAAATTTACAACAAAATCACCGTACCTGCGTATATCTTATCGTAAAAAAAATCTAACCACCCTTGGAGGATACATATGCATTACGATTGCCTGATTATTGATGACGAATTTGACATTGCCGCCGGTGCGTGCGAATACTTTAATTTGTTCGAGGTAAAGTCGCACTACGTTTTAACTGCCGAAGATGCGCTTTCATTTTTAGCCGAAAATACCGTACGCCTTATTCTGCTGGATGTTAATTTAGGAAGCGATTCTGGCTTTACATTATGCAAAACACTGCGCGAAACGTTGGATATTCCTATTTTATTTGTTAGCGCGCGTACAAGCAGCGAGGATATGCTTCTGGGCTTAAACATCGGCGGCGATGACTATATCACAAAGCCCTTCTCCCTATCTGTTTTGCTCGCAAAGGTTAAAATCGCTTTAAAACGGTACGGTGGGCAAAAAGCGGAAAGCAGGCTGCAAATAGATGCTAAAACAGGGCGGATATTACTGGACGATACAGCGTTAGAACTCAAAAATATGGAATACAAACTGCTTAAATATCTCATGGACAATAAAGGAAGGGTAGTAGAAAAAGACGAGCTGTTTCAAGAAATTTGGGGCGACAATTTTGTAAGTGACGGTACATTAAATGTGCATATACGCCGCCTGCGGGAAAAAATAGAGCAAGACCCTAACGACCCCTTACTCATAAAAACCGTTTGGGGTGTTGGATATGTATACGAGGAGACATCGGCATGAAATGGTTACTTGTTCTTTGCACCTTAATTTTTGTAGTCAGTATTGGGTTATCTTTTAGAACCGATAACACTGTTTATGAGCTGCTGGACATGCTGGAAGTTAATAGAGTTGTGCGGCATGTCGAATATAATTGGCCCATTGCCCTATATGGTTACTTGCCGGAAAGCCCTCTTGATATGTATTTTATAGAAACAGGGGGTTCTTTACATACCCATATTCAAAACCGGAATACAATGGTTCCCATATTAATAAATGAGGAATTTGTTGGCACAGTGGTTTTTTTAAATGACTTTTCATCCGAGATAAACGCCATACACACGCGCTTTTCGCTTATATTTTACATTCAAATGGCACTGCTTATTGCGGTTATAGGACTGTTTGCTGCGTATTGGTACACAACAATACTGCGCCCCTTTCATAAGCTGGAAAGGTTTGCCGCAAATGTGGCCGCCGGTGATTTGGACACGCCCTTGGAAATGGACAGGCAAAACCGCTTTGGGGCGTTTTCTGAAAGTTTTGACATTATGCGGGAGCAGTTGGCCATCGCAAGGGAAAACGAGCGCCGTGCCAATATCAGCAAAAAAGAACTGGTTGCATCGTTAAGCCATGATATAAAAACCCCCGCAGCATCGATTAAAATCATTGCGGAACTATACGAAGCAAAACATGGCGATACACCTGAAATGAAGTCTATTGTAAATAAAATAGACCAGATTGACCTTTTAATTTCCAATATGTTTTCTGCAACATTGGAAGAACTTACACAGCTTAAAGTGTATCCCACAGAAGTATCCACAAAAGAACTGGAGCAGGATATTCTTGAGGCCGACTTCAAACATAAAATAATGCCATTCACTTTGCCGGAATGTGTGCTTACAATAGACCGCCTCCGCTTTAGGCAAATCATAGACAATATAATTGGTAACGCCTACAAATATGCAGACACTAAAATGGAAATTACAGCAGGGTTTGAAGGGAAAATGTTTATGCTATCTATACGTGACTTTGGCCCCGGTGTTTCTAAGGAAGAACTTGGCTTGCTTAGCGAAAAATTTTACCGCGCAGAAAATGCCGCAGGCAAAAGCGGCACCGGTTTAGGGCTGTACTTGTCTGAATATTTTATGAAAGAAATGGGCGGGACATTAGATTTTGAAAATAGCGGCGGGCTGTGTGTGGTTATAGGGTTTCCTGTTTAGCCAGTTCGTCATTGCGAGCGTAGCGAAGCAATCCAGAAAGAAAGGTGATGCAATGCAGCAATCTTTTGTATATATCTTGTTCAATCAAAGGAATGGTACGCTATATATTGGCGCAACCTCAAATTTACTTAAAAGGGTATACAAGCATAAGAAAGGTGTTGCTGACAGTTTCACTAAACGCTACAACGTCAATAAACTTGGCTACTATGAAATCTATAATTCTATGTATGAAGCTATTGCCCGAGAGAAACAAATTAAGGCGGGAAGCAGAAAGAAAAAATTAGCACTGATTGAAGAGGCCAATTCTAATTGGGATGACTTATACAATGAGATAGTTTAGCTCCGTCATTGCGAGGAGCGTAAGCGACGCGGCAATCCAGGAATAGACGCTTGCCAGTTGCTTCTGGATTGCTTCGCTACGCTCGCAATGACGTGCGAGCTTTTTTCATATTTAAGAAACTGTTAAGAAACAGGCAAAGACTGTTAAGGATAACCCATGCTATCATACGTACATAAGCAAAACAAAACAAACGAAGCGGGCGCACCGCCCCAATATAAAGAGGAGAATAACCATGACAAAAAAATCACTTATCAAAACAGAAAAATTAAGCAAAACATTTTCAACAGGCGGGCAACAGCACCACGTACTAAAAAACCTTGACCTGGAAATTTACCAAGGCGACTTTACCGTAATTATGGGGCCTTCTGGCGCAGGTAAATCTACCCTTATGTACGCACTGTCTGGAATGGATAAACCATCACTTGGCAAAATTCAATTTTCCGGTTCAGAAATATCAAAACTCAATAACGACCAGCTTGCCACCTTCCGCCGCAAGCATTGCGGCTTTGTATTCCAACAAATGTTTTTGCTAGACAACCTAAGCATTTTAGACAATATTCTGGCCGCAGGGCTTCTGGTATCAAAAGACAAAAAAGCCATTGCCGTGCGTGCCAAAGAGCTGCTTACCCACGTAGGAATAACCCAGCAAATTTGGAACAAGTTCCCTACCCAAGTTTCCGGGGGCGAGGCGCAGCGTGCGTCTATTGTACGGGCGCTCATTAACCAGCCGGAAGTGGTTTTTGCAGACGAACCAACGGGCGCGTTAAACTCTGCGGCGGGCCAAGCCGCACTGGATACGTTAACAGCAATTAACGAAAACGGGCAAAGCGTAGTAATGGTTACGCATGATTTGCGTAGCGCACGCCGTGGCAACCGTGTTTTATACATTAAAGACGGCACAATCCAAGGCGAGTGCGACCTAGGGCAATATACCAGCGGCGACCAAAACCGCCGCGAAAAATTAGCTGCGTTCCTAAACGAGATGGGGTGGTAGTAGTGGATAAGATAATGATGCTTGCAAAGGGCAATATACGCAAAGTAAAAGGGCAAATGACAATACTTGCAATTTTGTTTATTATTGCCGCTACCCTTTTGATTGTTGGGCTTTCTGTACTGTTTGGGTTTAGCGCCCATTTTGATGAGTTGGCAGAAGAACTGAATGCCTCCGAGGCATATGTTCTCGTGACGCAACGTTTATTTACCCCGGAAGTAGAAGCACTTTTCCAAGAACATGCAACCGAATTTGACGTACACGTCGGCCTGCTGTTTGGAGATTTTCAAACAGAACTCACGTGGAATGACGACGTAGCGAACAGAGGCGTAATATTTTACGACCTTGCCCACAGCCGTAATCTTTCCCAATGGAAGCTGGTTGGGGACACACTTCCTCTAACCCCTAACAGTATTTATGTACCATACATGCTACATTTTCAGGCATCATACAACCTTGGGGATGACATTACAATTACAGTTGACGGATACCCCTTACATTTTACTGTCGCGGGCTTTGTGGAAAACATATGGGTGGATAATATGATCATTGGTTCTAGGGTATTTATACCTTCCCATCGTTTTAACGAAATTTATGAGTCCTTCCCAAACCGCCGCACGGCATTTATATATGCAAACGGCATCAGTAATATACAAGATTTTTCAACTTTGTTTGTGGCAGAAACAGGAATAGGTAATGCGGGATTTAACCCTGATTATTTTGCTGGTGCCATTCCCCTTGCCCAAATAGCCAGCGGCCGTACAGGTACAGCAAATATGGTGTCTGTGTTAATGATTGTGTTTACGATTATCATAGCCGTTGTTTCGATTTTGGTTATCCGCTTTAGGATTAAAAACTCCATAGAAGAGGATATGCAAAATATAGGCTCTCTGATGTCTGTTGGGTACACAACCCGTCAAATTATTGGTTCTGTAGTAGCGCAGTACGGCTCTGTTATTTTTGCATCTGTTGTTATAGGGATACTGCCTTCGGTTTTATTATTGCCGGCTGTTGGGCGAATATTTGGGGAATTAAGCGGTATGTACTGGCAGCCCGGTTTCATGCCTGTGCCTGTAGTGATAACTGTTGTGTTGCTGACACTGTTTGTGCTGGTTTTCACAAGGCTTTCCGCCGGCGGCATTAAAAAAATTACAACTATTCTGGCACTGCGGGGCGGGGTTAAAACCCATAGCTTTAAGCGCAACCCATTGCCATTGGAAAAAAGCTTCCTGCCCCTTAATGCATCCCTGGCGTTTAAGTCTGTTTTACAGGGCTTGCGCCAAAGCGCGATGATGTTCTTTATACTGCTTGCGGTTTCCTTTACCGCAATCATTGCGCTTGTCATTTTTTACAACGCTGCGGTTAATATCGAAGCATTTGAACAGTTGCCGGGTATAGAGCGCGCCAATGCGGTTATTGCTTTTACTCCCGACCAAGATAACCGGATGCTTCAAGAAGAAATAAATGCGCACGGTGATGTACGCGATTCTCAATTCTCTGACGTAGCACTTTTGACAGTATCAGGAGAATTTGCCCAACTTATGGCAATGGAAGACTATAGCCGTCGTGTAACCAATAATATTTTCCGTGGTGTATGGCCGCGCTACGCCAATGAAGTTGTACTTACAGCATTACTGGCAGAACAGTTAGATGCAAGCATTGGTGACTTGGTTTATATGGGTGATGATGAACTGCCGTTTTTAGTGACAGGATTCGCCGACGGAATGGAATTGGGTATGTTTGGAGCATATATCACAACAGGTGGTATGCGTGCAATATCTCCTGACTTTTCATATGCCGGGCTCAATGTATATCTGAACCCGGGCGTAGATGCCGCAATTTTTGCACAGGAAATGGAAAGCCGCTTTGCAGATTACGTTTTTATAACTTTTGACCTTGACGAGGCATTTGCCCTGGGTGTAGCGAGTTTTGCGGATGTTTTCAGCCTGGTTGGTATCGCAATTCTAGTTGTTTCCGCGTTTATCATTATGCTTGTACTATACTTTGTTATAAGCTCCACTATTGTACGCAAGCACCGCGACTTAGGCATACAAAAAGCCATTGGCTATACCACTGCTAACTTAATGAACCAAATTAGCCTGGCATTTTCTTTCCCAATCATACTTGGGGCTGTAGCAGGTGTTGTGCTTGGGGTATTGGCAGTAAACCCAATTATGGGTATGGGTTTAAGGCCAATGGGCGTTATGTCGGCCAACTTCATCATCAATATGCCATGGGCTGTCATTGGCGGCGGCGTCATTATTGTGCTAGCCTATGTGGTGAGTATACTTGTCACATGGCGTATCAGAAAAATTTCTGCTTATAAATTAATTACGGAATAATTGTTTGCCCGTTTTTATGGGTTTGTCTTCACTCTAAAAAGACCTGGTACCAGGTCTTTTCAGCTTGTCAAAAAAGCCACCCGCTGCTCGTCATTGCGAGGAGTGAAGCGACGAAGCAATCCAGGAAATAGTGGAATACTCATGTTTCTGGATTGCCGC
>Ga0123355_10002497_pt1 | contig 26087 bp, 29 predicted proteins | sample TergutEmb28metaG_3_FD_89872 | JGI IMG/M metagenome (GOLD analysis project Ga0123355, IMG submission 89872) | Embiratermes neotenicus P1 segment gut microbial communities from Petit-Saut dam, French Guiana - Emb289 P1 | ecosystem: Host-associated > Arthropoda: Insects > Digestive system > Gut ...
GCTATTTATTCCATCATAACATCAACACCGATGAATCCAATCTATACTCATTGCTATGCCAGTGAAAACAACTTAACGTTCGACCCTTATGGCAATATGTACTCATGCTTGGCATCGGTTGGCGGGGAAGAGTTGATGATTGGCACATATTATCCATCTGTTTATTTCAAGGAGAACTCTATCTTCAATCGCAATTTAGATAATATCCCAGGATGCAAAGAATGTGAATACTCACTTTTATGTGCTGGTGGCTGTCCAGTTGCATTGCCTGATTATAGTGATGTATTCGTACCATCCTGCGGAAATGTAAAATCCCGAATTCATATACTGCTTCCTCTATGCTACAATGCTATGAAAACTAGAAAATGAGGCTGGTTATGTGCATACTCAAAACCGCATTATTTTTTTTATCAGTTATTTTTATCCTGACATCATGCAGTGGATTAGATGAGCCTGAACCTATTCCGCCAATATGCCCTGAATCTATGGTATTTGAACCGGGAGGGCTTGTAATTGAGGCAGGTAACAATTCAACGTTCGCATTAATGGATGGCAGCCTATGGGGTTGGGGCAGTAACCACTCGGGACAGTTGGGCAATGGCGACAATACGGCCTGGATGGTGGCACACCCTATTCCCATGCATATTTTGGATGATGTCGCTTTTGTGTCAGCCGGAGGAAGTGGCGGAATGGTACATATAATGGCAATACGTACCGATGGCAGTCTTTGGGTATGGGGGCGCAACCATGCCGGGCAAGTTGGAGACGGCACCCAAAATATGCGCGCATATCCTGTATTTATAATGGATGATATAGTCGCTGTTTCTGCCGGAGGAGGTCACTCCATGGCAATATGCACAGAAAATATCTTATGGGGCTGGGGATGCAACTGTTCAGGCAAGATAGGAAACGACACGTATGTAACACAACTTTTACCGATACAAATTTTGGAGGATGTTACATATGTCTCCGCAGGTTTGCTTCATACAATGGCGATCAGGTCAGATGGAACCTTATGGGCGTGGGGGTATGGTGGAGCACTTGGTATAGGGAAGCTTGAATCTAGTAATGTCCCGGTCATGGTTATGGAAGATGTTGTTGCAGTTGCTGCCGGAGGACGGCATACATTAGCGATATGCAAAAATGGCAGCTTATGGGCGTGGGGGCATAATAATTGGGGACAGCTTGGGGCCGGCAATTTTCACTATGATTCTAATACACCGATTCATGTAATGGATAACGTGATTGCCGTTTTTGCCGGTTATGGTCACTCGGCGGTGATAAAATCCGATAACAGTCTTTGGGTATGGGGATATAACCAATACGGCCAGCTTGGAGACGGTACAACAGAAAACAGCCATACCCCCATTCATCTAATGGATGACGTAATTGCTGTCACTGTGGGAACGATGCATTCCTTTACAATTGCGACAAAAGCAGATCACAGCATTTGGTCTTGGGGAAATAACTTCTGGGGGCAACTTGGTGATGGATATTATGGATTTTTTTATAGCCACGATACACCGGTTGAAATGCAGCTGATTATAGATTTGACTGCGGAACAAGAAATCAGGGAGATACCATGAAGCCTTTCCGCCTCTGTAAAGTCTATCTTTCATCACAAAAATATTCCTTGCTGGGTTATGTGGCTATAGTTCTTGCCTCCACCATAATATCCATCCTAACCCCCTACATAATAGGCGATTTCCTAGATACCCTCATATCCGGCGCAGACATGGGGGTTATTTTGCGTTTCGGCATCATCTTCGGCGGGCTAAGCTTACTAAAGATAATCAAAGGCTACATAACCGCAATAATGAATACCAAAATGCAAATAAAAATGAGCTATAACCTCAACAGAGACACTATTAAGCATATCCAAGGGCTATCTCTATCCTATATCAACCAAAAAGACAGCGCATATCTAAGCCAGCGGGTCGGCGATGACGCAAACAGCCTTATTAGCTTCTGCATCTCCATACTCAGGAATATCATAACCAACACTATCATGGTTATTGTGCCCTTCGTGATACTCCTTACCATGAACTGGCTTATCGCCGTTCTAATGCTTGGGTTCGTTGCCGTTTATATGGCATTGTATTTCGCCTTCAAAAAACCTCTTTATACTGCTGGGTTCGCCCATAGGGAGGCTCTGGCAAAGTTTTTCTCAAAGATACTGGAGCAGTTGAGATACGCAAAACTAATCAAGCTTAACTCTATACAGGACAAAATGATTAAAAGAGCCGATGACAGCTTCGCCCACCAAAGAGATACCGCCTTGCATAATCAAAAAATCAACTATTTTTACAACAGTGCAGACGGCATTATTTCAACAATCGCCCAGATATCCCTCTTTGTTATCGGGGGGCTACATGTACTGGCCGGTAACTTCACTATCGGGATGTTCACCATCTTTACCAGCTATTTCAATATGATGCTGGGCGCGTGCAGGTATTTCTTTAGTCTCGGAGGCGCATATCAGAGAACTATGGTAGCCCATGACCGGATTCGCGAGATATTGGACCAGAAACCAGAAAGTCAGGGAGAAAAATTAATTACTAATATCGAAAAAATTGAATTGCAAAATGTTAATTTTTCATATAACGGAAACGCCAAGAAACAAACAGTAACCGGCATTAACGCGTTATTCAATAAAGGATATATTTACGTAATAACAGGCCCAAATGGCGCAGGCAAGTCAACCCTGATTAATCTGCTGCTAGGCATGTATATAGACGAATACAAGGGCAGTATCACATACAATGGCATTGATATCCGAAACATAAACATGGTAGCCGCACGGCGAGACCAACTAGGCTTTGCGGAACAGGAGCCCCAGCTAATCAACGACACAATAAGGTACAACTTGAGTTTTGGCAAATCCTTAAATGAAAAACTAAGCAATCTCATAGACATACTAAACATGAATGATTTCATAGCAGAACACAGCCTAGATTACGTGCTTAACGAAAAAACCACCAATACCTCCGGCGGCGAAAAACAAAAAATCGCCATCCTTAAGGTCCTTAGTAAAGACCCTGATGTTATGGTATTTGATGAACCAAGCTCTGCTTTGGAAAAAGGTACAGTCGAAAAGTTTATGGAATATCTCCATCAAATTAAGAAGGATAAAATAATAATTATCATAACCCACGATGAGATAATAAAAGCACAATGCGATATCAATCTCAAGATTGACAGCACCAAGCCCACAGGGTACATTAGCTATAGCGAACGACATTGAAAAACGCGCTTGAAGGAGGGCTGCCAAAAACGCGAACTTGGCGTTTTTGGCCGATTTTGCCCGTGCAGTGGCGGTTCACGATTTCGAAAGTCGTTCTCTATTAGCGACAGGCTTAGCTAATATTCCCAAAGGATGTGCCCAATGGACCTTGACCTATTTCTCGAAAAAAAATACGCCCCATATATACTACTCATTCTAATCGCCCTTATAGTCTACGCCCTAATATACTCCTTCGGCGGCGAGTTCAGCCTAGGAGCCCATAACTGGTACAACAACTACTCCCGTCAGGCATATTCCTGGCTCCATGGCCGGTTGGATATCCCATACGACAGGCAATACATGGAAATCGCCTTTTTCGGCGACAGGATGTATATCAGCTTTCCTCCCTTCCCTTCTATTTTTCTACTGCCCTTCGTAATTATCTACGGATACAGCACTCCTGACCAAGCAATCGCCTTAGGACTTTCTTTGGTTTCCATGATTTATGCGTACAAAATCGCCCTTCATTTTCTTAAAAACAAAAAGACCGCCATGTTTTTCGCTTTATTCCTGATTCTTGGCACTAACTATTTGCATATTTCCCTTTGGGGAGCAGTGTGGTATCTGGCTCAAAATATGGCCTTTACCTTTTTGCTTATCTCAATTTATTACGCCCTCACGGATAATAAGCGACATTCCTTCATATCTTTATTTGCCCTTTGTGCTTCCATGGGTTGCCGCCCCTTTAATGCTCTTTACCTGCCTATTATCCTTTTCCTGATTCTAAAACGGGAAGAGGCTAATATTAAAACCTTCGCAAAAAATATATTTATTTACGCAATCCCTGCCATACTCCTTGGAGGATTCTATATGTGGCTCAACTATACTCGATTTGGTAGCATTTTTGAGTTTGGTCATAATTTCCTTCCGGAATTTACTCTTGACCCATATGGGCAATTCCACTCAAGCCGAGTGTTACGCAATATGTCTATGATGTTTTTCGGGGTGGATATTTCATATCCATTAAGGCATGGTTTCCCTTATGAAGGCCGAACGACTTTTGCATTTTGGCTTGCAAGTCCTATTTTTATTAGTTTTGTCGTTTATCAGGTGGTTTATTGGCGAAAATACACGGGGAAAACCGTGGATGATTTTCTTATAAAAATTGTCCCGGTACTGGTGTTTTTGCATATCTTTGCATTCTCTTTACACAGGACTTTGGGAGGCAGACAATTTGGGAGCCGGTATATCGCGGACTCCCTGCCCATTGTTTATTTCGGATTATTAATGATGGTGGCAAAAATATCCCAAGGCGTAAAGCCACCGGAAGCCCTGCCCGTCGAGCCCGATGACGAAATCATCGAAGAAGTGGAAGAAGAACATGAAAATGAAATCACCCTCTCCGAAGCCGAAGAGGGTGAAAATGAATCCCTGGAGCCGGAAGCAGAGCCGCTCCCGATTCCTATTACCAGGCATATCATATACAACGCCGCCCCGATGCTCTTTGGGGCACTTATAAACTTCCACGGTACGGTCATGTTTTTTTTATTTTATTTCCCCTTTTATTACTAAATTACTCTCCCGTACCATAGAAGTACTCTTCCTGCTCCCCAGTCAGCACATCAAGTCCCAGGCCCATTGCTTGGGACTTCATTATTGCTATCTGTCTATCCAGCTCTATAGGAACATTGTAAAGCCCAGGAGCCATGGTCTTCCCATTTTCCACTATATGCTTGCAACCCATAACCTGCAGCGCGAAACTCATATCCATAATATCCGCGGGGTGGCCGTTGCCTGCAACTATGTTAACCAGTTTCCCCTCGGCGAGAACATTAAGTATACGCCCATCGGGAAGATGATACCCTTCGATAAAGGGACGACGGTTATCAATTTTTGTAGCCATTGCCGCAAGGTCCGGCTTGGAAAATTCCACATCGAAATGCCCTGCGTTGGAAAGAAACGCATTATGCCGCATAACTTCGTAATGCCGCTTGGTGATTACATCTTTGTTGCCGGTGACCGTAACAAAGAACTCACCGATACGGGCGGCATCGTCCATTTTCATGACCCTAAAGCCGTCCATTACCGCTTCCATTGCCCGCCATGGGTTGATTTCCGTAACAATAACCTTGGCACCCAGACCCTTGGCTCGCATTGCTACACCTTTGCCGCAGAAACCATATCCGGCAACCACCACATCACGGCCTGTAAGCATAACATTTGTCGTATACATAATACTGTCCCATACAGACTGCCCCGTTCCATGGACATTATCAAAAAGATGCTTGGAATCCGCATCATTGACTGCCATCATTGGGAAAGTGAGGCTGTTTTCCCGCACCCGAGCCCGCAGGCGGTTAATGCCTGTAGTGGTTTCCTCACAGCCACCCAGCAAGTGCTCGGCATATTCGGCGCAGTCCCCATGAAGCATGGATACAAAATCCCCGCCGTCATCAATTATGATATGGGGCTTGAATTCCAGGGCTTTCTTCAGATGATCCCAGTATTCTTCCTCTGTTGCATCATGATAGGCATAAACGGCAATTTCACCGCTTTCCGCAAGCCCGGCGCATACATCGTCCTTAGTGGATAGGGTATTGCTGCCAGTGATGGCAACCTGGGCACCCCCAGCCGCAAGTACCTGTGCCATGTAAGCAGTTTTGGCTTCCAGGTGTAGGCATATAGATATGCGCAGCCCGGCAAAGGGCTTATCCTTTTCAAACTGATCCTTAATCTGGGAAAGGACCGGCATAAAGCCCTTTACCCATTCGATTTTACGTTTTCCGGCTGGTGCCAGGGATGGGTCTCTTATTATGCTCATGGGTTCCTCCTGTTGATTTTCATTGCTTGGAGTCTACAGGAAAGTAGTGGAGGTGTCTACAACGCTTTTGTCCAGAGATTAAATAAAAAAAATGCCCTAGTCTATTGAGAAAACCAGGACGAATTTTATTTGTTGGTGTTATTCCAGGTTCTTGCACATTGACTTGCTCATATTAACAGTTAATTTAGTTTTGATAGAACTTTATAGAATATTCTTCTATTAAAAACAACGTACATGAGAGAGAGATTACATAGTCATCAAAATCATTAATATCCGATAGTGCAATCAATTGCCATAACAAATAATCGTCATGTTCACCTCTCCTAGGAAACACATAGCCATCCGTTATAATTTTTTCAAGAGTATTAGTTGAGACCTCAGCGAGAGTAGATTCTCGAGCTTTTTTATGTTCATTTGAGTTACCACTCCTGAGAGATGTCAACACCTTATTCGTAAACGACCTCATAACAGAGAGTGCCACAAAAAAAGCCAGCACCTCATTAGCATAATAAGAGAGATTTGTTTTTGCCTCGTTATTAGGTATAACTTCCATTGGGTGTACTCTTAACAACGCACATGCAATGCATGAGGAAACTTTATGCCTATCTAATCTTATCTCTTCTTCTGTCCGTGCTACAACGTCACGTTTTTCACATAGAATACCGTTTCTAGATTTCGCCATATGCCGATTTTTCGATAGTGCATTTAAGTACTCATAATGATGAAATACCGTCGATTTCTGATGGTTGTCAAATTTTGCCATGCCATTCGTGTCATTTTGTATCGCATCAGCAGTATCCTTAATGATATTCCATATATCATCAAATGTTTCCTTCGTCATCAGAGCATACCTCCCAATCGTCTCGCAAACAAACATTTGAGTTTATTTTCGCAAGTAAACATCCGTATTTGGCAGTATCAATCGAGTATCTGCCATTTCTGCCACCTTCAATAAGGCCATAATGAATAAACGCGTCTATGGACTTTAGCTCAATATCAAAATTATCTCCAAATCCTGGCTCGTTTATGTTGATATTATTTTGCAAACTGGCAAGCCACAAAGGTGCTACAGGAGAACGATTCACTACTGCTACAGCTTCCCTGCGTTCTACATATATCTTATACAAATAGTAGAACACAGTTGGGATAACAACAAGGAAAACAATATATATTACGATTCTTATAAACATGTCACCACTCTCCTTTGTTGCCATAGTATGCCCTAAGTCATCTAAACATTACACTATATATTTTCCTATTTTTCAATTACTGGCTTAATGAAAAAGCGACCGACGCTTAACTGTCTTACTCAAGACAGATGCACGTATTACCCATAATATTGCACAAAAAGGAGGCGCAATATACATTGGCAGATATATAATATAGCGCAGGTTTAGAGTGTATCTTGCTCCCTCAACAAAGTAAAAAACACCTCCTCCAACTAAAACGGATACCGCACCAGAAAACGTCACAAGGTATAAGCCTATCAACAAAAATGAAGCGATGCCCTCAATAACAATAAGGCCACGCCGAAATTTGGATTCGTCACCATTCATGTTATTTTGCTTCTCGCTCCAAGCCAAACCAGCCACCTCTATCATAACAGCAAGCGAGAAAAGGAACAATGCGCGAGGATTTTCCATTCCAAACCCCTCTGTAGTCAGGCATATAATCAACCACCCTACAAACCGAATAAAACCACCCCATAAATCGAATTGATGTTTAGCCATCCAAGTCATAGCTCCTATGTAACATAAGTTATTTGCTGCGTTTGCATAACACGATTTTTACCTGTCAAACCTTCATCGCTAGACTGGATGAAATTAGACAGTAGAATACCATATTTTGCATTGATGTCAAGGGGAATACCACATGAAGACACATTTTCATCCAGCTCCTAGTGGTAGATTAAGCAAAAATCCGAACCCATCATCAATGAGTTCGGATTTTCTTGTACCCTGCCCGGAACAGGACTTGAACCTGCACGGTCTCCCACCAGAACCTAAATCTGGCGCGTCTGCCAATTCCGCCATCCGGGCGCGAGGGGTATTGTAATATGGCTGCCCGATTGCGTCAAGGGCAATTTACAATGCTCCTACCTGTTGTATATACCTCATATAAATAAAGTTGACTTTTCTGTTCTCGTATCTTAGATGCTCCACCATATCAAAATAGCTGTCTGCCATCAGATTCCTTTCATTTTCCGAAAGTGCGCTGTTGCCATACACCGCTTTGTAATATAAATCAACCAAATCTTTTAATAGCACAGAATCACTTTTGAATGCGAAGCGGCGGCCTACCTTGTGCCCATAGGCATAAGGGGTCTCGGAGGGGTCCTTGGGCTTTGCGATATGGGATGTTATATCTACAATCCCGTTAAAGTATGCGGCTATTTGTTGGTTTGTACCAAGTCTTCGTACTCTCCTTACCTTGAGAGCCATCTGAACGCATCGCATTACAAAGAAGGCAATCCCAAGTAGCACCAATGCACCCAGCCCAATCAATACATAGATACGCACCCGGGCCAAGGTTGGTAAGCCTCTCTCCGGTACTTCTGCCGGGTACTCAGGGGCATTGAAAACACCTGGGTCAAAACCAGCACCCCCGTTATAAAACGGGAATTCATCTTCCCACCAGTCAATCCATTCCGACATATGCATGTATGGATTAATTCCCCCTACAGGTGGCGGCACTGTTGGGTCCATAAAGAATGCATAGGGCGCAGTGGCTTCTACTATAAGCCAGCCGAAGCCTTCAAGATAAACTTCCACCCATGCATGGGCCATCATATTGGTGACGACAAAAATCGATTGATCCCCTTCTGCTGGGGGCAGAAGAAAGCCTTCCACATAGCGGGAGGGCACCCCTGCAATACGGCTCATAACCGCCATTGCGGTGGCGTAATAAACGCAATATCCTTCCTGCCCAACAAAGAGAAAATGGTCAACAAAGCAGACCCCATCCGGTACAGGCTGGGTCGTGAGAGTATAGGGAAATTGTACAAGATAATCCCTTATTGCCATGACTTTTTCAAAATCCGTTTCTAGGCCGTCAATAATCTCTGCTACTTTATCATGGACCCTTTGGGGTGTTATTTCCGGCACATATAAGAAATGCTCCCGCACGCTTTCGGCGTATCTGGAAAGCACATCCTGAGAAAAGATATCCAGCATCGTAATAAGCTCTTCTTGGGTTGTGATATAGCTAAGCTCCCGAGTCGGGCTTTGATGGGCGAATAATTCGAATATATTGTTTATATCATTGACGGTTATTGTTTCCAATGCAGTGGATTCATCATTCAAAAGCCTGGCTAAATCCGTGTGGCGGAAATCAATCCAATACTCCATAATCTCTTCACGTTCATCGGTTATAGCCCAGGATTCCCCAGTGTTGTTATTGGTTATCACCAAAGGCCCGGAATCACCTATAACATCACTAATCACAGCCCCATCAGTCATATGAACAAGCCTTGTCTGTGCAATTGTATATGGAAAAACAAGCTCAGGCGGTGTCCGCCCTGCGTATAACCCTTCATATGATTGGTTTAGCATCTCCTGTATAAAGGTCAATCTTGAGTTCACATTTAGGAAGTTCATTGAATACTGAGTGCCCCTGGCCATAAAGCCCGGCGCACGCATATCGCCTGTGGGGTCAAAAACTAAGTTGGGCAGATAGTCCGGCCCTGCCGCATGAAACCACAATTGCCGTGTGTTTGGGGCCCTAAACACTGTCCCTGTACGGTTGGAACCTATGGCAATAGTGGCCTGATCCATGGGGAGATAGGTGTGGAGATACATATTTAAATCATAGCCATCCAACCCCAAAGTGGCAAAATGCCGGGTCGCCAAATGCAAGTGATCATATAAAGGGAAAATGCCCCAAAGCAAGCTTGTGGGTATCGCGGTACGCTCATCGGCAAGAGTGGCACCTCGAATAAGAGCTGCGGTTGTTTCAAGCATTTCAAACCGGCCCTGCGCCATCCCCTGGGTATAAAGGTCCCCATGCTCCAAATCGGAGAACCAGCGGTAGCCTGTATACACATTGTGCGTAACCCCGGTTAAATAGGTCCGCCCCGGGGCCTGAACAGTCATAACATTACGGGTATTGGGACTAACAGGCCCCCCAAGCCTCCCACCATGCCCTGAAAATCCTGTGGACTGGAATGAAAAATACATAGGATTGGTAAGGGTATAAATAAAATCCCCAATAGCAGAAAGAGGCCCGTCAAATAGCTCCTGCAAAGTACGACGCTGGAAAAGCTCCGCCTCTCTAGGTACAGAACCGTGTACTAGCCAAACAAGGGCAGCACAAATAGGCGCGGCAATATACATAGCCGCAAGACCGTTATTGGTTTTACGAATAAGCAATAAACAAAAGCAGACAAGAAAAAGCAGAAATGAAAATACATCCCGAGTAAAACCTGGCCCCCAGGTAAATAAAAATATTGTAACCCCGGTAATGGAGACAATATAAAAGCTAAACCGATACAGCATAAATATAGCCACAACCAAGCCAAGGAGCAAGCAGATAGCCCATAGTACTGTAAGGCCAAGCTCAGGCTGATACGGTAAGTACCCCTGTACCATCCTTCTTACATTATACAAATGATTAAGCTGGCTCTCCCATCGCTCCAATGTGAAAAAAACATACAACGCACCTAGTAGCAATAAGGCCCCGGTAATAATACGGGTATATTTATTGAATAAAATAACAGCAAAAAGAAGCATTGCCCCCAGCCCCATAAAAAATAGCCGGAACTGCTCCACTTGAATAAAAGTGGCACTGACTATCACACGGCTGAGGGCATAGATATATGTGCTGCCAACGAATAGGCAGAAGATATATTCTGTCCAGGAGCGGTGTTTTGGCTTAGCGTTGGGAGCATCGAGTGCCATTGCCTCTGGATGTTGTAGGTGTTTTGGGTTGTATATCATGGGTTAGCCCCCTTCGCTTCTATCGCAATCGCTTTTATTGATATCATCAAAACCCGTCGCTGCTTTCTGTGACCTTAAAGCAGACGCTACTGCCCTCTTCTAAGAGCTGATAAACTTCCTCGGAGTCCTTGTCCTCTTCTTGGCTCAGGGCAAAATATATTACCGCTACATGGTGACCGTTGTGATGGGCATTTATAATGCGCTCGTATAGGTTGGCGTCTAGGCGAGGCGTTAAAATTACGGCATTTACATAACCGGTAGTGTCATTGAGGATTTGGCTTAGCATGGAGTAGGAGCTCCCTAATGGGTCCACTTCAAAGTGCAGGCGTGAGGCGGAATGGTATATGGTATCAAAGTCACCTGGGTTTCGAGCCATAACTTTATGCCCCTCGCCGGAGGTATATTCTACAGGCATTCCTCGTCGTAGGCAGAAATCCGCAAGGCCTATGAAGTGCTCTACCATTCGGTCTTCTGTTACTATTTGCTCTTTGTAGCTTATGTCCATGCGCTTACTATCCAAGATTAACGTGATTTGGTGCAGAGCATTGGATTGAAAGTTTTTCACCAGCCACTCATTGCGCTTTGCCGTCAGTTTCCAATGCACACGTTTTATGGAATCTGTGGGCAAGTAGGGGCGAATATCGGAGATAGTTGCATAGTCCTCATCCCGCATATCGTAACGGGATGTGGCTTGTGTCATTAGATTAGACGTTATGGGAAACTTGGTCATGTCGGATATCCTGGGGAGTGCCAGCATATTAACAGGGAGGTCAATCTGGCGGGTAAGCCTGAAAAGCCCTGTAAGATCCATAATCTGTATGGACTTTATCCCCATCTCATATTCCCCACGATAATTTATCTGAAAGGGAATATTCTGAGTCATAGGCTTTAAGAATCCGAGGTTGGTCAAGATGGACTCCTGCATCACTACGGCAAAATCATCTCCATAAAAAAGAAACCGGACATTGCCAAAGGGTAGTCTCATGGGATTTACGATATTGACTACAAGATTACCGTATTCCTCTTTAAGAATACTGCCAGGGAGCTGCTGAGTAATCCGCAAGGTCATGATACCCACCACAGCAATAATATAAGAAATGATAGGCAAGGCCGTAAGCACCGCCAGGGCAACATAAAGCATACGCTCCCCATACAGCCAGGCCGAGCCTCCAACCAGTACCCATACCACAAAGTAACGGGCACGGTTTACCCCGAGAGCCATGGGCTCCGGTGGTTTTCGTCTACTGCTCCTCACAAGCTAGCCCTAATGTCGCATTTCTGCGGTTGCTAAACGAACGGCTTTGTCAATTATATCCGTGGCCCGGATTCGTTTAATGGTGGCTTCTTGCTTCATAAGGATTCTGTGCTCCAGTACATGAGGGGCCATTTGGATTACATCGTCAGGGATTGCATAGTCACGCCCGTTATACAGTGCCCAGGCCTGAGCCGCCTTGAACAAGCAAAGGCTGGCACGAGGGCTTGCTCCAAGCTGGACATCGGGTTGCTCCCGGGTAAAGCGTGAAATGGTTACAATGAATTTATTGATACTGGCATCCACATGGATTTGTTCCGCCAGATTTTGAATCGCAATAATATCCGCGCCTTCCGCTACGGGCCTAAGTTCCGACATGGGGTTGCGGCCCTTGAAACGGTCCAGCATTTTGCTTTCTTCTCTGTCATCAGGATAACCCAAGGATATTTTCATAAAGAAGCGGTCAAGTTGGGCCTCTGGCAGGGCGTAGGTGCCTAGGTACTCCACTGGATTTTGGGTTGCAAGTACTATAAAAGGAGAGGGCACGCGATATGTCTGGCCGTCTACGGTAACTTGGTTTTCTTCCATAACCTCAAGGAGGCTGGATTGAGTCTTGGGAGATGTACGGTTGATTTCGTCTGCTAGCACAAACTGGGACATTACCGCACCGGCGCGATATTCAAATTCCCCTGTTTTGGGAGAGAATGCGGAATAGCCTGTAATATCTGATGGCATAATATCCGGAGTAAACTGAATACGCTTAAAGCTGCCGTTTACAGACTTAGCCAGTGCCGCAACCAAGCTGGTCTTGCCCACGCCTGGCACGTCTTCAATAAGCACATGGCCTCGGCAGGCCAGAGTTGCCATTACCAAAGCGATGGCATAGCGTTTGCCAACGATGATTCTTTCAACATTGCTGATAACATGCTGCATACATAGTATTGCGCTTGCGTTGTTGTTAATTTTACTTTCGTACATCGAGCCACCTCTTTTGAAAGATTAAGTCTTAGCAAGGACTACAAAGACTTCCTTTACATTATCGTATCATAGACACTAAAAAAAAACTACTTTAGCTTACATTTAAGTTACAAAACCATCCCCATTCATTACTCAACAGTTTGCAGAACAAAATTCGCGAAGCGTACTTTTGTTTCCGACAGGCCGCAGCGAAATTGCGAAGCAATTTCCTAGCATGTAAAAAACCCGTATGGCACCATACGGGTTTTTTATGCAAGGTACACAATAATTATTGCAGCGACGGGCCTTGCAAAACCACCGCCGCGATTATCTCCGCCAAGGGCCCCATAGCTCGCATCGCCTCGTCCACTGTATTGTATTGATTCCCCACTTCTACAAACATACTCATAGGCATCATATGCAGACTATAACGGAATTCTCGCAAATACGCCCGGCGGGCAAACCCTGGAAAAAGCTCATTGGCGGCCAGTTGCAGCCGGAAGCTCAAGTTCAAATTTTCCTGCTGATAGGGGTTAGGCAGCCATGGCACCTCCGTTACCTGCCCCCCTCGGTACTGGCGGGAAAGTCCGTTGAAGAACATAATCCGAGCCATGCGTTCACCGTTTATATATGTAATAAACGGCCCATGACCCTCTCGCACTCCATCCCGGTGGAGGTCAATTACCATTTGAATAGAAGGATTATCCGCAAGGACCTGTTGTATAACCGGCTCCATACGCTCATAGGCCCCACGCCTTTGTGGACGCCCATCTACCACATCGAATTGGGCCGTATAATGCAGCACCTCGATTCCATAGTTACTGAGCAGCTCCGCAAGATGGCGGCCAACACCTACAACAGAATCCATTGGGTTAAGAGGATTGCTGTCCACAAATCGCTCCAAGGAATGGGTGTGAAAAATAAGCACTTGTGGCCCGGTCACAGTGGTATCAATTCGCAAGTCAGTCCGGAGAAAGGCCTCAGTATCTATATCCGAAGGAAAAAGCGCGGTATATCTATCAACCAAAAAAATATTGCTTACAAGATAATCAAAGGACATAAGCCGCTGGATGTACTCAGAGGTCAAAGTCGTGACAGTGGCTGGAGTAGGCTCAGCAATAGGAATGGGTGGAATAAAAACAATGTCTTCCAGCCCAATCATAGGAAAAGAAGATATAGGAACCGAGCTCTCCAACTCATAGTCTTCCGGCTCTTGGTAAATTCGCTCCTGTGCAAAGGGAAGAAAATAATCAGCAAAAGATGAAGGTGGCAAATCCTCATCTGCCGAGTCTGCAAGCACAGACTGGGCCCATGTAAATAAAGCCGCAGCGGCAATAAGGAGCAGCCCAAGGACTAAGCGATGACGTAGGATTTGCTTTTTTTTCATACACACCTCTGATGGAGCTTGTCTGGTTTGCTATAGCGAACGACATTGAGAAACGTGATTGAAGGAGGGCGGGTAAAAACGCGAAACAAGCGTTTTTAGCTGATTTTGCCCGACACGCAATCACGATTTCGAAAGTCGTTCGCTATGGTAGTGAGCTTTATAATATATGTAAGTAATGGGCCGGGTAGAAGGATTGCTTACTGCACCCCTTCCACCCTCCATCCGATTCTTCTTGCAATTTCATCTACCTGGGCTACGCTCATATCCCCACCATCAGGCCCGTAGGCATTGGACAACACATGAACAAGCTCCCCATTTCGCACAACAGTACTGTACAGCATCGCATAACAATTATTAACCCCTCTATGCTCCGCTCGTCCAACAAATCTGTGTACATCCCCCTGGCCTACGACCCAAGGAGCAAAGGATAAGCAGCTTGTTATTGTATTAGGTGCCCCATCTTCCGAAATCACACCGGCAAATCCCCCAACCGATTGCTCCTCATCCCCTTCACCCCTTACTGACCCGCCGGAATAACCAAATTCTATGCTCACGCCCCTAGCCATTTCCCCGACAAAGCCTCCCACGACTTTTCCGCCGTGGACATCCCCATTATTGCCATAGGAATAAATAACCCGGCTGTTATCATAAAGCCCGGCAACAAATCCGCCACTGCGTTCTTTACCCATCACATCTCCAAAGGCACCGCATTCGACTATCGAAGCAAAAGAAATCTCTCCGGCAAAGCCTCCTGCGGATTCCGAACCCATTGTAATGTTAATCATAGTGGTGCATTCGATAAGTTCTATTTTATGGTTGGCATTAGTAGGTAATTCTGCTCCGGATACCTGACCGACAAAACCACCTGCAATAGCACCAGAAACTTTGGCATCGCTATGGCAGCCAACGACCAACCCTGTATCCATAAGCCTCCCGGCAAAACCTCCGACTATGCCCATCCCAGTCAAACGGCCCTCATCTACACCAGAGCTATAAAACCTGGTGTCAACCGCCGTACCCACAAGCCCGCCAAGATACTCGGCGTCGGTATCTATTTCTACACAAATAAATACCTTTTCCACAATACAGTCGGATAAATATCCCGCAAGGCCCCCAACATTGCCCTTCCCAGCACGAATTATGCCGCTCCTTATTATGATATTGGTAATCTGGCTACCCACAGCCTCACCAACCAATAATCCAACAGAAGATGAACCATCAGCCAAAATCTTAGCATCCTCAATCTCAAAATTCTTTATCTCTGCCCCTTCAGCCCGGGCAAAGAGCCCTTGGCTTAATCCCCGGATTATATGCCCCCTACCGTCAAGGCTCCCTTTAAAATTCTCAATAGGCACCCAGCCCTCAGGTATATCAATATCAGCAACCAGCGCAAAAGAACCTTCGCTATCACGAATACCGGCAAGCTCCTCCGCACTACTGATAAGAACCATCTCATCCCCAGCGGCAATCATGCAGCAGCATAAAAACCCAAGGATTAATAAAACCAGTGGCTTCTTTATTTTCATATATATCACCGGACTTAGTATTTTCTATGAAACAAAAAATATCCATGCTCTCCTACGCAAATCTCCGCATACTATAGAAAAAGCCCACGAAAAGGAGAATGATATGGACGACAAACATGCAATGTTATGGCAGCTAGTTCAAAGCCTGGGACATCACCACCCAGAAGGACACACCCCAGAGCCCCCTCAAGCAGAACATTACTTACTCACCCTAAGACCCCTAATGCCCCCAAGGCAGCAGCGGATTATAGACCTAATGATAAAATTCCAGGAGCTCAAGACCCTGATAGATGAAATACACATGCATCCCGCATAGCGCACAGAATTTAGTTGAACATCGGCTCAAGCTTCGTCGGAAAATGGATTGAAGCCTCCATTTTCCGCCTTGCTTTCACCGTGTTCAACTTTAATTCTATGTATTTGCACATACCTTATAGCCATGCTATAATGCGCGGCACGAAAAAATACTATCAGAAAGGATGGTGAATGATGAAAGCGGCTATCCATCCGAAATATTTCAGTGCCAAAGTACGATGCAACTGCGGCAATGAGTTCGAAGCAGGCTCTACCAAAGAAAATATACATGTAGAAGTCTGCAGTAGATGCCATCCTTTTTACACCGGCAGCCAAAAGCTATTAATAGAAGCCGGTGGACGTGTCGAACGCTTTAAGAAAAAGTACGGCAGAGACTAAAAAATTGCAATCAAAAACGCGCATATCATCAAAAGATGCTATGCGCGTTTTATTTTGTTAATCATTCAAAAACCTTAACCGCGAAAAGCGCGAAAGAAAAATGCAGGTTGCCTTTTCGTGGTTAAGCTCTTTATTTGTGGGTTACATGCGCCCTACCAACAACCGTAGTCTGCCAGGTAACACCATATTTATCTGTCACCATACCAAAGCATTTACTCCAGAAGGTCTCCTGCATTTCCATAACAACCGTACCGCCATCCTTAAGCCCGGCAAAAGCCGCCTTGGTAGCATCTTCACTATCAAATGCGACGGAAAGCATAATATTATTCCCCACATTATAGGGCAAATGAGGCGACGTATCACAAAACATAATCACCGCACCGCCGATATCTAGCTGTGCGTGCAAAATAAGCTCCCCAACCTCAGGGGGGGTAACATAACCCTCCGCAGCCGGCGCATCCTTATACCTAGAAATCATGCCAATTTTTCCATTAAAAGCCTTTTCATAAAAAGCCAAAGCCTCGGCACAATTGCCGTTAAAAACTACATATGGATTTACTTGCATAGGATTCATCCTTTCATAATTTAGAATGCACCCAATGTATCACTTAAGTCCAAGACGAGCAACCATTTCTCCGTCTTCGATATGTCCGGTCTCCACAAAGCCAAGAGATTCATACAATTTCCGAGCCACATCATTTTCCGGCTCATAAGAAAGTGAAATCGAATCAACTTCCCCCTGAGGGAATGACTTTAGATATTCAAGAATCTTGACCATAGCCTCCCGGCCATACCCCTTGCCCTGGAACTTTTCATCAATCATAAAACGATAAAAGTTATAAACAGCTTTGTCTCCAAATGTCATATATAGGTACTCGTCCTCATCCGGCTCATTCTGCTCCATGGCAGTAAAGCCAACAAGGACATTATCCTTGTAAATAGCAAAAATCATAGGGGGATAATCCGCATCCTCTTCATCCCCATTGACTATCTCCACATAAGCCTCTGCAAGAGTGTAAATATTGGGTGCAACAAAATTCTTTTGATGGTCAGCGACCTTGAGTTTGAGTACATCTTCCCAGTTGTCATGGTCTATTTTACGTAGTTCAATCATTTTGAGTTCTCCTTTTTGTTTGAGATTTGGTATAGAGTAGTCGCCGAGGAGGGGGTTGGCAATGGATTTTTTGGGTATAGTTGAGTTTTATTGACATAATGACTCACTCGTCCAACATTGTAAGCCGCTTCCGCCAGGAGCTGATTCCATAGCTTAATATTGCCACACACCACCAGCCACTTGTTATTCTCACTCAAAATGTTCAGACACCGCCATTCCAGTGCTTTGACATGCAAGCTTAGCGCGGTCGATAACCTTGCTAAAATTGCACCATTAAGCGTATTGTAAAATCTCTTCCAATTCCCGGGCACACCAGTATTCATTACCGTCTTCACAGACATGCTTTATGCTCTCAAAGGATTTGTATTCTTCGGCTCTTAAATCAACCATTTTCAACATCCATTTTCCGCATCTCATCCATAAATGCAGGTCGATGAGCATACTTTTCTCTAATCTCATCACACAACAAAACCGTCCCACCGGGGCAAGCTTTTTCCCATGTCTCTATTAGTTTGCAAATTTCATGGTACCGACTTCGATTGTCCGCTCTTGTAGCTTGCGCTCTGATATATTCCGTAAAAATTTCTCCGACTTCTTGCTTGTATTCCGGCAAAAGATATGTGTGTAAGCGAACAATGGCATATTGGCTCTTTTTGCAATAGGCCAGAATCCTTGGCTTATGTTTTTCATGTGTAATTATCTCTACATATATTCCATGTATATTATTTCCTTCTGTTTTGTCAAGCACATCATAGTAGGCAGGCAACCAGTCTTCTTTTGTGTGCAAGTCCTTGTATTTTAAGAAATACGCGAAATCTCCATCAAGCAGCAATGTAAGCGCAAGGGATTTTAATTCTGGTATTTTACCGGCTGCCTCATATGCTGTATATCGCAGCTCTCTTAGCTGTTTTACATAACCTCGGCTTTGACTATAATCGCTTTCCCCCTCAATACAGAGGGCCACTGCCTTGTCATAATCCCCCTCAGCAATGGCAAATTTTATTGTTATTATTCTAAAATCATAGTTGTCCAAATTCTGCTCAATATAATTACGAGCAGCCTCATCCCCATCAAATTGTTTAATGATTTGAAGCCGAAGCCATTGCTTATGCCTATAATCAAAATCCCGGCTCAAATCCCTTGAGCCTCCACTGTCGGAAACAGATAAATAACGTTCCAGCTGTTCCCTATTATTTCTGTCATTACATAAAGGCACTAGTGCTGAAAAAAAGGCCATTGGCCATTCTGTCCAGCCATCGTATATATCATCTAACGCATGGCTAAGAATAGTCTGAAATATTTTTTTACTGTCCCTACAGTTTATAGGCATAGCCAAAATCGCATCCTGTATTTTGCTTATAACTGTACTAATTGCGCCGCCTACATATCCATTGGAATCGTCGCAATAGGCTATCAAATCCATCATTTCTTCCGCAACGACGACCCCTAGCGAAACACCCGTAGATATATCACCATGGGCTATTTTATCATCCATCATCTGTATAACAATTTCAGCCCCATCAGTGGCGGCTCCCACATCACGATATTCTACATAACCTCGGTGCTTTACTGCGTTGATGGCACTGCGGATTACCTGGCGTGCAGAATTTGTTACATCCTCTTTTTCAGAAAAACGGAACTGAATTTCACTCTTTATTTGCTTATATGTTCCTGCGTATTCAACTATTAGCGCAATAAGTGCTTCCTTGTCCAGTTTAGCCAATATATTTTCGAGTTTTTCCCTTTTTGCGGGCTTATTGGATTTTATCCCTGCCAGAATTTTTTGCCCCTTGTCTCTAATCTCATAAAATACCGCAACCTGGTGTTTGCAATAATCGCCCCATTCATATGGACAATCGCAATATGTATCAGTAATTTCGCCGTCACTTGAAAGGCTAACCGAAACTGTATATTCCTCGCTGCCTTCGACATTCGCAACCCATTCATCGCCATCATATTCCAATGAGGCAACGTACCCAGCCTGATAATATTCCTTACCTCTTGATAGAATTTTACTGTCTATATAGTTTTCAAAATTAAGAAGCGTCATGCTTTAAATCCCCCGCTGTAATTTATTAAGACTTTACCTAATATTTTACATAAATACATGAGTTTCGCAAATATATGCACCGGGATAATAAAAATCAATTTACCTGCCAACGACAGAGCTTAATATTTGTCGTATGAAGACTCCTCATCAAGCCATACCTATAACACAATGCCTGAAAGCTTTAGTTCTAGTTCTAACCCAGCCCTCCCCCACATATACATAAGCCAAGCGAATTTAAAGGGAGGGCCATCCTTGAAGACTTATATCGAAGAGAGGGCCGTAGAAGTAACAAACTTTATTATCAATTCAAATGCAACTGTGAGAGAAACAGCCAAAAAGTTTGGCATCAGCAAATCTACTGTACATACGGTAGTAGAAATCGGTGTCGGTGTAAGTTCGTACTAGAGTATGGTAAGTGAAAGGCTGATAAATACAGGGGTTTAATGAACAGAATCGACCAAATTATGGTCGGCTCTGTCTTATTTTATTCGTTGACTTTTATGTGATTATAGTTGTTATGGCAGTACATCCAACACGTCTTTCAGGTACTGTGGGCATCCTTTATCAAGCAGTACAACCTTACCATTTTGAATAATAATGAGTGGGTTAAAACCACCACGAGTGTTATCTGTAGAGTTATCGTAGATGTATACCTTGTCACATAAAGGCATTACCAATTTTAAGTTTTCAAATGAATTAGAGTATCTTCGCTGCAAATCTTCTACTGGTATCCCATGACCTCCATTGGCTACCCTAATTGCTACACGTTCAATGGAAAGCCCAACACTTTCCAAACCTACATAGTACAGTACAACCTCAAAACCGTTGGCCTTTGCTTTCTTTATGTTTGTGATGATTGTTCTGCCAGTTAGCGTTGTCTCTTGGTTGAATGATGTATCCCCTTTAAGAGATTCATTTATCAGGCGTATTGCGATGCGCCCAGCGTTCATTTGGATTTGGGGGTTACTCCAATCATTATTGAACTGTTCGCGTATTATTTCATCAACATTTATTCGTATTCCGAAGTCACGCTTCAAAACCCTGTGGAACGTGGATTTACCTGCACCGTTAACACCTGCAAAAACAGTGTATGTCTTGGGCTTATGCATGAGTCGGAACTCCATTGGCCTCCAAGAGTTTAATTAATCGTTTGTTGTTTTCACCATGTTCATTTGCCAAGACTTCAAGAACTTGCACTGACCTATTCTTTGAAAACAAATGCGATACCAGTTCTTTCTTTGCTGGTGGAAAGAGTGCTATAAAGTCTATCAGATTATCTTCGGTTAACTTGTCGATGGCATAAATTTCATCAGCAGTAAGATATACAGTGTCCATAATCATTTCTCCTTTACCTTGCTAATAGCTTCTGGGTTCTTAGTGCTATACATGAAAGGGCTATAGTCTTTGTATCCCAAGTTTTTTACAATAGCAACAATGAGTGTTCTTAATTCTCTAAGATATGCATCTTCATCTTTAGGCAAGTTTGCCCTCTTTATTACACGTTCAATCAAATCATCATGAACGACCTTAAATGTTTTGAATGCATCCAAAACAGTTTTATCCTTGTTGTAAACAATAGGAACCATTCCTATTGCACCCAAGACAGCTTCTTCGACCGCCTTGTCTCTCCCTTCTCCAGTAAATAAGCGTAAAAAATGAGATATGTTATTATGCAACAATTCGAAAACGTGCATTTTATCTTTTCTTTTGACAGATTGATTTTGCAACGCTTGTCCTACGACAACTGCAACTATTGGTGATGCGATTATTGCGATAATGTTAATGATTTGGATTAAATCCATGATGACACCCCCAAACTGATAATTACTGCCAAACTCATGCAAGCACACGGTAAAAGGCTTTTACGACACTCTTTATACACACTATATGCTAAAATCACAACGCTACTGCGTTTTACTATATTTTACACAATTTCAAACATGGCGCAAGGCATAGTTCTAACCCAGCCTCCTCCCACATATACATAAGCCAAGCGAATTTAAAGGGAGGGCCATCCTTGAAGACTTATATCGAAGAGAGGGCCGTGGAAGTAGCAAACTTTATCATCAATTCAAATGCAACTGTGAGAGAAACAGCCAAAAAGTTTGGCATCAGCAAATCTACTGTACATAAAGATGTAACCGAACGACTGTCAAAAATAAACCCAAAACTGGCCGGAGAGGCCAGGAGGGTTTTGGAGATTAACAAGTCTGAACGGCATATTCGGGGCGGACTGGCTACAAAGGAAAAGTACTTGCATCAGCACTTACCGCTAAAAAAGTTTTAATTATGTAAGCAAACACCCTGAGGCTAAACAGCTCCAGGGTGTTTTGTCATTTTGGATAAACCTTTTCTTGCGGCTATACTCAACCAATTTATTTTGTTTTTCACGGAATCAACTCCCAATGGGTCAAATAATGTGTAGGATAAAACCCAATATTAAAGTAAAACTGCTGCTCAGAGCCCACGATAGCCTGCCTTGCCCCAAACTTACCGCAACGGCGGATGGCCTCCAGCACCACAGCCTTTCCCAAGCCTATTTTACGATAATCCGGGTCCGTGGCCACCGGCTCTACATAGCAATATGAATCCCCGGGGCGATACCACATACCACAATGGGAAACATAGTTGCCATCGGGAGCCACTACGGACATTACCACCTCCGGGATAATCATTGGGCTGGATAGTCCCCGTTTGCACATGGATATATGGCTGTCGTCATGAGGTGGACGTCCTTCACTGTTAAAACCCCGCCATAATACCCGACTGTATTGTTGCCAGTTCCAGTTCTCAGACATGTCCACAAAGGAGTAGCCTTCCGGCAGTGAATATGATTGCAACTCATTAATATCCAGAATACAGGCACAATCTCGTTGCGAGGTTGGCCTAAAGCCTGCGGATCTAGCAGCTCGTGTGTATTCCAGGTCACCATCTGGCAGACTCAAGCGGAGTTTGCCGTCTTTTATTAGAGCATCTTTTGCATAAACCACGACTTCAGTCTTAAGGTGAGAATATTCTTCATCCACAATAAGAAATCCCTCTCCAAGGGGACATTCATACAGTGCAACAGCGACGAGTTTATCCCCATCTTCCCATAGTCCCATTTTTCCGACATTACCATGATCACGCCATCCATGGGTTGTAGCCCATTCCCATGCACCCCATAGCATACGAGAATTAATAATCCTATCCTGGTTCACTCGGATAAGAAATTCCCGGACTTTGCGGTAATCATCGGTGAAAAACGGCTCCAAGGAGTAATTCCTGAATGTAATTTTCATTGCGTGCCTCCTGATATGTTTTGATATACGATAACAGGCCCGGCAGGGATTTTATAGGTACTTCTTAATTAATAAACGAAAAAGCCATACGGATTTTCATCTGTATGGCCTGTTTCTAAGCTTTTCTATAAATAATTTTCCTAATCGTATCTTCGGACAGATGGTAGTTTTCTGCTAATTGTCCAATCGGCACACCTGATTTATATAGGTTTACTATGTTTTCGTTTCTTATGCGCAGTGCATTTTTCGCGCCTGATTTGGCACCCCATGCCATATAGTCGGCTGGTTTCTTGGGGATATACACCATTTCCCCTTGCACGTATTTCTGAATCTCGTTAAGTAGAGATTGAGGAAATACTGTCTGTGCTTTTACATATGTCATCCGGCTCACTCCTTATTTTTATTAAATCCAATAAGGCGCAAAGTCGGAGGGAAGATCAAACTATTTTACTCCATGCAAAAGGTCTCCCCTACAACTTTGCATGGAGTCTTACTCTTAGAATGTCTATATTTTTCATCATACGCCTCACCTCCTGATATTTTTATTATTATGTGCTAAATGTGAATAAAACGCAACAGACGAAGTTCTGGGCATCTGGTATATTTCGATTAAAATAAGGAGGCGGCAAATATGAAAAAATTAGCGGCATTGATATTACTACTTATTATTGTAGCGGCCCTTAGTGGATGCGGCGAAGATTTTGTACATGAAGGCCATGAATTAATCGGCTCCTGGCGTGCAGACGGAAACCACGGCCGACAAATTCATTTTCATGCTGATGGCACAGGGGCCCGGAATCCTGGGCAGGCGTTTACATGGACAATCCTTAGAAACGGCAACCTGCGGCTTTCCCAAGATGGTGAAAACACCACATACAATGTGGGCTTCGACGAAGGAAGCTTCCGTATGTGGGTACCTAACTCACTTGCCGTTGTCCGCTATTTACCCACAACTCTGCCTGAGCATTTGCAAGGCACATGGGTATGGGACCAAGATGATTCATATACATTGGTTCTTTATGCAACCGGAAGAGGGCATCGGGGTTTCGGCGATGACCGGCAGCGTTTTGGGTGGATGGTTGAAGAGCGCAGCAATTTAACCTTTGCATGGACCACAGGCCCGTCTGCAACAGCCTTTGAACCATGGTCTTACGCAATTGAGGGCAATATCCTTACTATAACAACCAGGTTGAGAGGCGATAGTACTCAATGGAGTTATGTAAGAGTTAAAGATTAATAGGGGGGGTAGCCATATGAAAAAGAGAAAGCTTCTATATTTTTTAGTCTTTGCAGTGTTAATAACGGTTGTGGCTTTGTTGATAAATCATTTTCGCGAGCCCGAAGGATACACCATGAGGGAGTTGGGGCAGGAAGCAGTAGCCATAATAGATGACTTCCTTGACGGTGATTTATCACTTGATGATACAAGAGCCATAATCGCCTCGATGATAGAAGCCATAGATTATCATGTAGAAAATCGCCGGGACCCGCTATCAATTCGTGAAGCGGATATCCGGCTGGTTATTTCCAGACTGCAGCTTGATTTGACTTTTCCTAATGAGGTCACAGTGAGAGCAAGTCGGAATCGGCTTGCGGGACTGGTTGGAGTGGGGGAGAGGGCTAGTTAGTGCTGTGCTAAGGTTATGCCCCTAATATACTCATAAAACAAAAAGCCCCAGCGTGTTTGCGCTGGGGTAATTATTAAACTATGGGAATAAGGTGGGGGACCTGTTCCCACATCCCTTACCTTAACCTTGGTTCTGATAAAGGATATATCTCACTGTGAGAAGTACTCACACTTTATGCCTTGTTTTCAAGTTTTTGCAAACTTGTATATGCTTTGTTTTTGCTTGCTATATATGGAGCAATAATTACAGCTAAAACGTATGTTATAGCAATTACTAAAAAAACAATATCCCAAAAGTCGGATGATCTATAGTTGTCCATTAATCGCATAATATCACTTCTCGTTACTGCCTCACTCATATGTTCAGTAGTGTGATTTGCAATTGCCGTTATTGCATAGCTGCTTAAATATACTGGTCGTCTTTGGCTTAACATCATCATTGCATATGATGATATCATTGCAATAAGTGAAATTACACTAATTAAGAGGATAATCTTTTTGAGATGTCTACCATGTCTAATTACTCGACCCCCATTCTTAATTTGTATATCCACACCTTTGACCTTGCTTTCATTATTTGTATGCATAATTTGGAAAACTCCACCATGTCCGCGTTCTAAGCATTGAAAGGTTGTTGTTACTTTGTTTTCCTCAACAATAGGAGAACTAAACTTACATGTGTTATCAGTTTCGGAGACAAGGGTTGCATCTAAAATACTACAAGATTCATCCATTGTAAACGCGACAGGAGTGTCTATATGCAAATCAGCTTTGTCTACGGCTTTCCTACCACCATTCCATATGTATATTTTTGACACGCATAAGGATTCTATCGCATTGCCATTATGTGTAATATCAATGCCCTTGACTGTGCTATCAAAATCATTAATTAATATATTCCTCTTAATGTGATAGATTATCTTTTTTTTATCAGCACTGAATACCATTGTTAGGATTGTTATAATAACGCCAAGAAAAGTACATAACATAATAAACACAATAACAACCGGATGCTCTGCTATAATTTCAAATATACTCATTACTGTGTGCCTCCTCATTTATATCCAATATATGCCAAACCACGTTGGCAACTTATCACTTAGGTAGTGTTCGATAAATAAAAAACATTGTGCTATTTCAACAAAATCATAACGCAGGCAAGGCAAACAAAAGCTTTGAAGCGACTGACGAGCTTATCATATCTAGTGGCAACACGCCTAAA
>Ga0123355_10002498_pt1 | contig 26078 bp, 8 predicted proteins | sample TergutEmb28metaG_3_FD_89872 | JGI IMG/M metagenome (GOLD analysis project Ga0123355, IMG submission 89872) | Embiratermes neotenicus P1 segment gut microbial communities from Petit-Saut dam, French Guiana - Emb289 P1 | ecosystem: Host-associated > Arthropoda: Insects > Digestive system > Gut ...
CCATAACTATCACCATTTACATGTTGTGCTGTTTCTATATGCATCAGTAATTAGCAGAAAATAAAATACGAGTATAAAAGTTATTTTGGGACACATTTGTGTAAGTTGACCACTTGCTTGTGTTGACCACTTTTTCAGGAACCGTCGGTGGTCAAGTTAGACAGGTTTTACTGTATATATATATATATATATAGAGAGAGAGAGAGAGAGAGAGTATTTCGAAAGTGTTGTCTGTACCTGAGATCTAATTAGAGACCATTTTGTATTATATATGAAATTTTACATGTTTCCCATTTCATCTTGTAAAACCACTTTGGTGTTTTGTAAAGCTCTTGTTATTCCGTTACATAATATGTTACTATTGGTATTTGTGGATCGGAATGTAATTTTGAGAAATGTATTAGGAACGAGATGTGACAGACTTCTTATTGCAGGTGCATAGAATATAAAATCACGCATATACTCCTTTTAGTTCTGAGTGTAACATATAATTTGTGATATTGCCTTATGTAGCATTCCTGTATACAGTTTCGTAAGTAAGATTAGCGGGTATCCATTTGTTTTAGCAACTTGCAGTAAAGTATTTAATTTTCTTTTTAATTCCTTGTAAATTAGTGTAACGAATCTTTCTTGTAAAGAGAGATCGAAAAGCATCAGATTTATGTTCTGTATGGTGTATGGGGCTGGAATGAATCAGCGTTTAGTTGGAAGTTATCTTTCCGTAAATGGCCTCTACAATCCATGAGTTACTCCATGTAAACAAAAAACTCTAGTGATGATGTTAGCATGTATTTCTTGAGTGTATCTGAATTATGACTTACAGTGGATTGAGTTAGGAATGTTTAGTTTCTGTGTTTAAGTGATTTCTATGTAGCCATAATTTATTAATATTTCATCAACCTCCCGGTATGACAGATTAGTTTCTATGTTATGTTTGGTAAACAAATGTGCAAAATAAAACAAAATTTCTGCTACTATGCTTGACATCGGTGACACCATTTGCTACTCCTTTTGATGTATTAAAAAATTCTATGTTATGTTGAAAATGTTATCCAAATAAGCCACGACTAGGGAACATATTCATTTCCTGGTAACTAGTCGTTTGGTGTCAGCCTGCTCTGTTTGAACAGAAACCGCTCTGTCTATTCTTCAGTTTAGTGTTGCACAGTGTACAGCTATCAGTCATTAATTAAAAATGATTTGTTTGAAAGTGTAACTGTGTGCCAGACTGTACAGACTGTTTGTTATTGTGGACAGTAGTCTTTCCATTTAGCACTTTGTCCAATATATTTGAAATTATATATATCACAAATCCCGCCGGGCCTGGAGCTAATCCCCATCACAATCTAGGTTGTCGAGGTACTAGAATTAGGAGATAAATATATATTAGTGCTATTGGCCGTATAAATAAGAATTTTAATTATTTCAATACAGTTTCCTAGGGGAAAATTATAGCCAAGCATATATGCCTCAAGATTCAATTTAATCCAATGGGACATCGGTAAATTTACATTAATCCTTTCTGTTTTGTTACGTTATTTCCAATTCTTTTCCTAATATAACGTTACTACACCTATTTATATTTATAGAATTATTTGTGTAGTATTTGAAAAAAATTCTTCTACACAGAAACTGGAAGACATAACTTTAAATGTAAATATAAATACGATTACTTTTAAAAATATGATTTGTCCTGTTTTTTGAATAGTAAGATTTGAGAATGAAAAGTGTTTCTTAATTTAATTTAATCAGAGCCAATGCCCTAATGTGACTTACCTGTTGACAATGTTGGCTTTTGTTGTGAATCCATTTGCATTCCATCCTCACATAAAACTGTGGTGGGATGTAACATTTTCCTAATATGAGAAGATGGTTTCTGATTTCACCCGAGAAATGGATATGTAAAGCGTCTTATTTTATTATCTCAAAGAACGCAACGAATATGTCGCTTAGAAATCCTGCATCTGCCGTGACGTCACATGGTATCTGTAGTACTGAAGCAGGGGTAAAAATTAAGGGATTAACTTTTTTTTCGAATAATTTTCTTATTTTCCGAGAAATATACTTATATGAACATTTTGCTTATTCGACTTAAACACAAGAGGGCGATGACGCATGAGACTATCTTTTCTTTGTTCAAATCTGCACAATGAATGTACATTTACCTGCTTTACTAAATTTTGTAATCTCACTCCATTCACATATCATGTTACGTGAAGTATATAGAGGGAGTAGGAAGGAAGAACACAGTCGGTATAACTAAAGCTACTCCCTTTGGGCTGCAAAGCCCTGGGTTCAAATCCAACGTGGGGGGCAATCTTTTTCGTTCTCGCCCAGATCGGCCCTTGATCGCAACCAACCTGATGAACAATGGTTAGCAGGCCTTTCCAAGGGATAAACAGAGAGAAGCTTGTTTGTGACCATTCACTATATCTAGCGCAGAGGTTAAAGGAAGGATACGACATCGTGGCCTGTCTCGCTTGAAATTTACCCATGTGAAATAATGTTTAAATAGAGTTGGATTAAAATTATATTTAAAAAATATATTTATATTTAGGGCTTATCAGGATAACGAATTTTATATAAAAATCCCAAGTAGATCGTCATTTACTCGGTTTGTACGGGAAGAACACTGATTTTTATACCCTTCAAAAAATGCTCAGTCTAATTCCCCTGTATTCTTTTGGTATAATTCAGTGAGGACAGAGCTTACTACCCTAAGCTCCACAGTAAAATAAAACTCCTATTTCAGATCTTTATGTATCTATTGATGACCACGTATTGTGCAATGTTTGGAATGAAAAAGATTTTTGTGTGCAGACATATAACCACAAATGGGGAACAAATTGCAAATGAAATAAATAGCAATAAATTATTACACTTCTTCGGCTCTGAGAATTGCAATATCGTAGAAAGTTGCTTTTTTTAGAAAACATAATAAACGCACTCGAAGAGAAATCTGTTTTCGTGTTGTACAAGAAAATGAACTGTAGAATTTGCCATTTTAACATTTTGTGTTACAAACGTTCTTAAAATCAAGCAAATAATACGTGTATCAGGAGAATCACATAAAGACACAAGTGTTGTTTTGTGTGTTTGGCATCTCCAAAATACAGATACAATTTTACGGGAAGATTAATCATTCATTTTGTAAGCAGTGTTTCAGTATCACTAATTAAGTGTGAGCAAAAGATTCTGAATTTAAAAATTAACATCGACAACCAAACTTGTTCCATGGGAATGTGGTCTCAAATTTTAACTTTTATGAACTAATACAAAATATCTCACTAAACCCTTATGACCTGCGGATTCCAAATTTTTATTTTTCTTGGTGCATGAAAGCAGCTTCTTCCTTGGCAACAAAACCGACCTCTAGTACTCTTTTTAAATTTATATTCAACCCCACCCTTTTAACTGTATTGCTTATTTCTTGAACAAAAGCATAATTTTATATCAGCTCAAGTCTTTGTCATCGAGTGGGCTGATGTAGCGACAAATTTATACGAAGTTATTCGAAAATTTTTTGGCTTCAGCTCGTGCTTGAATCTATAAGTTTTCCAAGTTCCTCGTAATCTTGAATTTTAGTTTCAGTTTCTAAATATATGTGAAATTACAAATTCTTAAATCACGGTGTAGAACATTTTAACTTCTCGTTTCATTGAATCTAAATCGAATCCAATAATACATCCCAACTTGAATTTTTTAAATTCCATCTGTATATTCGTGCACCATGTCGTGATTGGATTAAATGAAGTCCTACATTTTAAGTAATTTCTGGCCATTCGTAAGAGAATAAGTTACAAAAACAACGCGTTCTACCAGAGCCATAGCATCTTCCAGCTGCTTACGGAGATAATATCTAAAGAATGTGATGACATTTATCACTTTAGAATAAAATAATTTGTGTTTAATGTCAAAGTGAAAAGATTTATGTCTTTTGGCATATAACTGCTATTGTTATGCAGAGGATATTCTGAATAAAATTAGAGGCTTAATACTGTTGTTGTTAGTAAAAGCATACTTCGAAAATTAAAGTTATAATTCACACACAATTTTTCTACTATTGTTATTTTTGTTTATTTATATTGCAATTTGTATGGTCACTTGCAATAAGACCATCGAGAGTGGCAGTGTGTCTGCAGTTGGTGATTCAGTAGTTGCATATATTGTCGTTGGAACTATTCTTAAAAAAATGTGGTTTTTAATTGTAATTGTTTTGTAATGTTGTTACAATTTGAAGGATTTAAACTATTAATGTACACATCTGTGTTTTCTGACTTTCTTTAGTAGTAGAATGTGTTTTCTTTAGCAACTTGTTCTCTTGACCACTTCGAAAGGAAATATAAAATTCATGAAAACATTATAAGAACAATTGCAGCGAGTATCTCCAGGTGTCTCTGCTGTGAACTAAACGCAATTGCGTTCTACATGTACGGGATACTGCTTTAATTTTAGCAATCGTGTTTCAGTTGGTTTTATAATAGAGATTTTACGTTGCAAATATGCTGCCTTACACTTGTCATCTTTTTATTTACATAAATGTAATGCACTGGAAGCTGTCATCAAACAATGCCGTGGAAAGTGATTTCTACTGTTTTGTGAAGCACAACACCTCAGTTATACATCAATTGCCAATCTAGGATCCTCCCAGCAGTCGATCTATTTTATATTTCTCCACGACCGTTACGATCTACAAATCATTAAAATCAATATTATATGAACTTCTCATATTTGAAGGTAACAAGTAAAATTAAATTTTGTTGTCACACTGAAATAGAACATAAAAATTTCAATAACGAACTACAGGCCATCTGCTTCTCGCCTGTGTTTTCGGAATTCGCATGAAAGAAAGTCACTGGTAGCGGAAAGAAGACAACTTGTGCTGACATGTAAACATCAAATAGAAAAGAAAATATTTGTCATCGAACCAATAACAAAACAGTTGTCTGTTACCATCAACACAACTATTTATTATGTTATTATGTAGTATATAGTAGAAGTACACAGCTGCATGCATCGACCAATAAGTGGTCTTCCTCAGGATATTAAAGTACATTCAAGAAATATTAAACTTGCAAATTCAGTTACGCGAGGTCAGAATGTGTTTCAAATTTTTGACATTTCGATGCACAGGTGGATATAAAATGGTAAAGATAATAAAATATGGGAAATTTAAATTGACTGTAAATTGTATCAGCGTTTGAGGGAGTGCGGTCTATTGACTGGTATCCGGAACGTGTTTCAGCTCATTTGATGCTGTTTGTCTCTTTAGAATAATGCGTGTAAAGTACGTGGTGTGCGAATTGTAATAATTGTAGTAATTGAATTATGATACACGAAAATGAAGAATGTGCTGTTTTCAGTCCTGTTTCCCCCAAAAATTTATCCTGTTGAAATTGAACAGCTTCCTGTCATGCGTTCCAAGGACTGAGTGCAATTTTCGCGAGTTTCTTTGATATACCCATTTCTCTTTCTCTTCCGCATTTCCGTTGCCTCGTAAATCAATATGACACCTGGTCGTGTTTAAAGACGAGAAATGCAAAAGAGGCTCAAGTCTCACACTAAAGGTGCGACAAAAACCTGTACGTAAAGAACCAAACTTCATGTGACGAACGAGTGAACAAAGTTGTGGTGACAGGCGCTCAGTGAAAAGCGACTTTATGAATATCACTTACGAATTTCGACTCTCCAATTATACTCGTTGGTTGCAAATGTTCCAAGGAAGTTCGTACTCGACATATAATTGGTTTCAAAATCTTTATGAATACCAACTTAAAAATTAGCAAATATTTAGAACTTACAGATATGCAATTTAGTGTCCTGTAATTCATTCATAATTGTTTCTAGCCGTGGAATCTCCTGTTTAAATGTAGGATGCCTGTCCTATGCGTCGAGACGTCCTTACGGATTCGCTCTCATCATCATCGCCACCTTCATGAACATTTCTATGATTTGGATCCTATAAAAGTTTCAATATTATTCGAAATTTTCTTGGTTTTTCCATCTTTGTCTAGGTAGTCCTATGTCTCGTCACGTCTTGGACTTGTGTTGAAGTGCCATTTTTAGAAATCTAGATGTATCCATTTATTTCAGCTGACTCGAACAATCATTCTGATGGGATTTAAAATTATCTATTATTCTATATTTTCACCCATTTTGAAATGTAATGAAACTAAGGCGGTCCAGTATTTTACGTTCCAAAATTTGCTTTAAAATTCTCACCCGTATCACTTTGTTTGATTGGGTACCTCTGTTCTATATTGTCTAGGCCTCACTGTCCCAAAGCAATGTTGCCTTCCAACTAATGTTTTACACTCTCAGTATTTTGTCAGTTGTCATAATGTTTACAAAATATTATTTGATTCCAACATTTATTTCTCTTGTTATTCCCCTGTATATTATACTGTCATTATTTCCTTCTAGAGATATTAAAATTTCCAAGTAACTGGATTTAGAATCTAGTTTTGTGGTTTTCCCTTCAGTTTCTAATTTTCCCCTCCTTGTACTTTAACACAAGATCTTATAACATTAATTGCTGAAGTGTCTATTTCCAGATAATTTGTTTGCCATTTATTGCGTTCATTAGCCCCAATTAGTAATCCGTCCTCAAGTTTTGTTCCGATTTCTTATGCATCAAATGGTGCCTTAAAAGAAGGAAAATATCACGCATTCATTAGCGCATGAAGATTTGCTTGTCACATAAATAATCGGGTGTTTCCCAAGCAAGAACGCCTCTAAAATACCAAACAGCGGTTTTTAAATGACTAGCTAACTACTCCTATGGGGTAAGTTCTTTCTTCATAAGCTAAGGTTTCCTCAGACAAAAGAGAATTCCACCGCATTAAGTTCAATCTAAATGTTAATTACCGTGTTCACAAGAGTGAAGAACATTTCAGTAAACGTATAGTTCTTTTGTAGTGTGAATATAATTCTTTTCCTCTCACTGTAAACGAAAACCAGAGGAAAGATTTATATCAACGCTCTCCGCGTATCTGGCTGCTTTCGTTGTAAGACAACACGGAAATTTTACTTAGATCAAATTTTAATCTCTGACTTTTCTCCGTTAATTAGAGTGTTCAGTGTTCTTTGCGGAAATATCAAGTTCAAAATATGTACTTGAAATAATCCGGTTCAATTTGGACAGTCTTATTTCGAACGTCGATGTTGGAATCAGCCATGTCTTCCGCTAACTGAAACACACAATTTTATCTACAAAATTAGTCTCAATAATTTTTTTATTTTTATCGATTTCAGTTGTCACGCGATCTAAGTTGTGAGTATGCAACTGTAAGCTTGCTGAGTTTACGGGTTCGAGTCCCACAAGAGGCATGGATTTCTGTCAGTTTTGGTTGTCGTGTGTTGTGAGATGGAGGTCCTGCTTCGGTCTATTCACTCCACTATAATAGTTCTACCTAGTGTGGTGTGTCTGAATATAATCGTGAAGTCTAGTAATTATAAGCTCCTGGCCCAATAGGGGCTGTTGATCCAGGAAAAAAATTGTTGTTTGTTTAACTATGGTTTACTTATGTTAAAAGAGTATAATAACGAAGGTTTTATATTAATATTAATACGCTGAACTGAATCCTCGTGACATAGATATTCTCCAGTGTGGAAGCTAACCAGTGGAATTTTATTTATTATTTACAATTTGGAAAAAAATATTCAAAGAGAAATTGGAGGATTCTCTCTCTCAAATATTCCCGCTTATTTCATTTAAAAGGTCCAAAAAATTATATTCATAAAAACGGAATTCTAGATACAAATATTTGTAATAAATAATCTTAACATGGAAATGTTTTGTTTCACTATGTGATATCATACACAAAATTGACATAAATTCCATTCCTTCCCTAAGTATTCAGACTCAATGTCTTTTCATCTCTATTTAAAAATACAAAGATTTATTAAATAAGTTTTGTTTCAAATATATTCCAAGACATTTTTTTATAAATATTAGAAGGTTAAAAGTTCTAGCCTATATACTAATCCATTAAACTCTCAGTGAATTAGGCAGTCAGGTACAGATTTATTGCAGATTAAATTCGTAACTAAACGCCACGCAATTAGCACGTCCAGGGAATTCAGGATTAGACCCGCAATTGTGAATGTATGCACTATGTGTGTCTCCATATTCATACAAAAAGAAGATGCAATTAACATTTTTTGTATTGTGCATCTGATCTAAAATACACTCGTAAATTTGGCCAGATAGCATTAAAGGATGCTTGCTAAAGAGTAAGCAGTTGCGCGCCAAATTGGATAATTCGCAGGTTCTTTTATGGGAGACATTTTAAAACCCGTAAAATGGTTACAACTTTCATTCACAAAAATTTCGCCTACGTTGGTAAGTATCCACTTATATTAAGTGATGTTTGTTTTGCGCACTTTTTATTCTGCGACAAAATAATATTTTGAAAGCACGAAGAATATTTCTTTTTTCCAGTTCCTGCTAAGAGCGTTGCTAAAAGTTAAGTTTTAATGCTCTGTCATGTTTATTGTAGCTTCTTGCCTGATGAAATATATAGATGAAATCCAATGAGCTAGGATCCCAATTTAGGATTCATAAGTTGCAAGATTTATTGAAGTTTCAGGCAAGCGGTAGTTGAGTATGACTGCAACATGAAGAGACAGAATGCAGTTTATGACTGTGTGCAGACTGCAAAATAAAGGAGAGGATTACTCTACAGAGCGACCAAAATGTCTTGTTACACTGCAGATATGTGAGCAACCGATGATATATTTTTTCTTACACAGCTAATATGAACGAAATCACGAAAGATATGAGCAATCACGTAATTGCAAAACGGATTGTTGTTAATGTCTGAACACCCGAACAGACACAAACAAGGAAAACAATGGACGAATTGCGTGAATTTTTCCAGCAAAAGTCGGTAAAGAAACATTTCTAAATAAGACATATCTAAAATTGGAACACAAATATTTGGCAAACAGCAAGATTAAATATAATTCAAGAACTAGGAGACCATCAGAATGACCGGTGGCGTTCCGAATTGATCTAGGAATCTCTTGCGATTTCACCCTTCAACAACACATGTACCTTGACATAACGCGTTTTACAATGCAGAAGGACGTGGAGGTTGAATTAAAAATTTAGACACATATCGCCTAATATTGATTCAGGAGATAAATAACATGAATTACAATCGCAAACGTTCTGCATGTTCAAGATATATTCAGACAATTTACACGATTCCAAAACAAGGAAATGTCATCTTTAGTCATGTATGTACCATATACCAAGCGGTCGAATGCGGAACGTTTTGTTCTGGCCCGAGCTGAAACTGCTTTATTTGGAGGAAATGGAACAATATACTCCACAAGTAATAATTTGGACTGCTCCGGCCTTACTACTTTCATGGTCCTGTTAATCACCATATGTAACTGGACATGCCGTAAAATGTTTCATGCCGAAAATGGGAAAAAAAATTATTAAGAACGATGTTTGCTTCAAACAGAATGGGACAATGGAACATTACGTACTCGCTGTTGGGGAATATCTTCGGGAGGTTTTCAGTGGTTGTGAATTCGCCGTGAGACACTTGTGCCACCCGCTCCACTTGAATGATAATCTCAACGCCCAAATCCGTCACCATGTCATAATTGAATGATGAGGGTCTCATGAAAGGTAATGTTGCACAACAGTGCTACCGAACACTTGTAGAAGTTCAACAAAGGGCGAGAATTGTTTTCAAATGAGTCACTGTAAACCTACTCGGGAAAATGTCCAGAAGAATAAGCATCAGATTTATAATCTGTCATGAGAATGATGGAACACAAACGAATCGCCTGGAAACTAGAAACTTGTAACTATGTATGACAGTAGTGCCGTTGTACGGGGAATAAATTGTAGCACAAATATTATTATTTCTACAGGGGTAATAAGACATCATTGCCACCATAAAGGTTAGCTATCTGAACGTCCTTCAAACAGTTACTGTACTTTAGTTTTACAGTCCTAATTTTTTACCACAAGTTTCATTCTAGACTCAGAGCTTCGTAGGATAGTAATTGCGTACAGGAAATGTGTGTGAACATAGACCCATACAAAATACTCCACGGATAAATTTGTTTCGTCTTCTTCGGCTATCTAATTCAAAATTACACAGAAACGTAACTAATTTCTGTAGTGATTAATGCTATCTATGTCTACTCATAATTGTTATTTTTTTAAATTCGTTTATTGCCTACAGGAATCAGTCTGCAGAATCACGATGCTAAGTAATGGGAAAAACCTGTGCTTTAATATTACGTTGATATGATCTTAATATTATCTGCATTATAGTAAACGTTACTTATACAATTATCATCTTCAATTCAGGGCCGATTTCGGGCATGATATATATATATATATATATTACCCGACTGTGTATGTGTACTGTGTGTTTGTACGGGTAACAGTGACCGTCTATACCCATAGTGAGTAAGTAGAAGACGTCATATACAAATATATGTATGTATATATATATATATATAAATATATGAGTTTACATTTCCTTACGGGTCTATGAGTAAATTACTACAAGGAAACTTATGAATGCTAGATTAATCGGGCAGTTCCTAGTAGTCTTGTGATCTTGGCGTGGACCTGGAGCCACTTGATTTTTGGAAACAAGGTTTTGAATTCCTCCTAGGGCAGGGTGTTCTTCTCCTTTGTTTGTTTTGTGTTGTGTAGATAGTGGACTCTGCTACAGACTGGCCACCCGTCAAAAAACTCCTACGGGTTGTGTGTATCTAATTGTGTGTGTGATATAGAATAATCAGAATAAAGGCGGATTGGTATTCGTTGATTGGAATGTAATTTTGAGAAATGTATTACGGACGAGATGTGACAGACTTCGTATTAGATGTGCTTTGAATGAAAAGTCACGCATATATTCCTTTTAGATCTATGAGTGTAAAGTATAATTGGTGATATTGTCTGAAGGAGCATTTCTGTATACAGTTTCGTAATTAAGAATAATGGGTATCCATTTGTTTTAGCAACGTGCAGTAAAGTATTTCATTTTTTGTTTGTTCCTTGTGAATAAGTGTAACAAAATCTTTCTGATTAAAAGAAATCGAAAAGTATCTGTAGGGTGTTTGTAGGTGGAATGAATCAGCATTTATTTGGAAGTTGTCTTTCTGTAAAGGGTCTCTACAATCCACTTGTTTTTCCACGTAAATAGAAACATAAAATGCTGATATTAGCATGTATTTCTTGAGTGTATCTGAATTTTGAGTTACTGTGGATTGAATTAACAAAGATTAGTGTCTCTGTTTGAGTGATTTTAATGTAGCCATAATTTATTATTATTTAGTCAACTTAACTTCCTCCTGGCATGACAGAAAATTTGACTATTTTATGTTTGGAAAAGAAATGTTCAAAATAAGAATAAAATATCTGCTATTAAACTTGACATCTGTGACCGCATTTGCTAGTCCTTTAGATATATTAAACAGTTCTGTGTTATGTTGAAAATGTTATCCAAATAAGTTACGTCGATAGAACTTATTCATTTCCTTGTAACTAGTCCTTTGGTGTCAGAAAGCCCTATTTGAACAGAAACCGCTCTGTCTGTCTTTCAGTCTAGTGTTGCACAGTGTACAGCTATCAGTCATTAATTAAAAATAATTTGTATGAAATTATAACTGTGTACCAGAATGTACTGTCTGTTTGTTATTGTGTACAGTAGTCTCTCTATTTAGCCCTTTGACCATTATGTTTGAAATAATATGTAAGTATATCACAAAATCGCGCCGGGCATTTGGGCTGATCCCCACACCAATCTTGTGGGCCGAGGACCTAGAACGGGTACAACATTACTTCTACTGACCCATAGGGCATTCGTGGCCCTTAAAAAGTGGAAACCTACCTACATATCACACCTCGCGTGGCTGAAGGTTTTGGGTGAGGTTGATATAGTTTTGTTGTTGTTGTTGTTGGTGGTGGTGATAGTGGTGTTAGTAGTGTTGTTGGAGGTGGTGTTGATCGTGGTGGTGGTGGAGGTTGTGGTCGTTGTGGTTGTGGTGGTGGTGGTTGTGGTGGTGTTGGTGGTGGTGGTAGTGGTGGTGATTTTGGTGGTGGTGGTGGTGGTGGATGTGGTTCAAGTGTTGGTTTTTTTGTTAGTGGTGGTGATGGTGGTGGTGGTAGTGGTGGTGGTGGCGGTGTTGGTGGTGATGTTTTTTGTGTCCTAAATTCCTGTTTTTTGGGGGTCAGCTGCACGATAATATCTTGTTCAGCTGACCTGAATGGGCAATGTTTTTACGTCGAAACTCTCTTTTGCAGGACGGCTGGAATGCATAAAATTGTTTTGATGTAAAACAATGACATTCCCTTTAAGCAAGTTTCTTTATGGATTACGTTTTTCCGTGATTAATATTCGTTATAATCTATGTAAAGTAATTCCTTCTCGTCTCAAAATAAGTCAGACCGAATATTACAGCCTGTTGCTTTATTCAGATAGCATTACTAGACTTCAAAACACATACAATTTAAATGAAGATGGAAATGCTATATCAATCATTCAGCATAATGTTCTATTCAGGAAGAACAAAGATTGATGTTTCGGTAAAAATTGAAAAGCCATCCTTCTTTGCTACTTATCCTGTCCAATTTAACCTATGCTTTGTAAGTGTAGACCATGAACCTACAATATACAATCTACGCTGTAGTGGATTAATAGTCCACTTTATGATATTAAAAAACATACCACACACGGTAGGACATCATTTGGCGAGGGATCAGGCTCTAACAGAGACCGCTACCTGAAGACAAATAACATTCTCAAGAAAACGATATCCATGGCCTCACGGCATTTGAAACTATGTACATTCTCAGCAGATAATCGGCTAAAGAGTCATAATTTTTGCAGATACGCAAATGACAGCCTTACAAAGTCACTCATAAATAAATTGCGAATAATCCAATTTGCCGTGCAACACCATATTGTTTACAAAGGAACCATTTTTGTTGATTGGTCAAAGTTTGAATGATATAACTTCCAACTCCACTAAAGACAGCACTTTAAGAGCAGCTGCAGAACACAATATATTTAATTGTCCTTCTTATTACGAAATTGAACCCTCATGTAATACATACTTTCACAATTACGGGCCTCCTCTGTAACTACCTTAACCTGCTAATCGCGTGGCATTTAGTTGTAAATTCTCTTCTGCAATAATTCTCTGCTTGACTTCCTAAATCACTAAGTTTAATCAATTAGGTTATCTGAAACAATTCATATGGTTCGATTATTTATAATTAATGTCTTAATTTTTTCAAATAGGCGTTATTTAATAACATTTCGTAGTAATAAATATAGAATGAAGAGATATAAATTCTACAAAATTAAAAAAAAGAATGAAACAAAGCTCAGTTTCGTATATGATAACATGTAATGAATTCAACACATTTCTATGTTTAGATTAATTGTTACAGATACATTTATCACGAATTCCGTTTTATGCAACTAATTATCAGTGAAAATATTTAAATGAAACAAGCAGGGATAGTCGAGACAAAGTCACCGAATTTCAATGTGACTAATTTCCTCCAACCATTTCATCAATCAATAAAATTCCACTGTTCAGTTTCCATACTAGGGAAAGAAGTATGTCAGGGGGCTTCAGTTCAACTTAATAATGTTAATTTCAAACTTTGATTATATATTCTTTTTCTAACACAAAAATCATTTGCTAATAAATCAATGTTTTTTTTTTTTTGCAACAGCCCATAGTGAGCTACATCATTTTAATTAAGAGATTTCACCATCAGGTTCAGATACACCACAATCGGTAGGTCTCTTCTGGAAGAGTGATTAGCCCGAAGCAGGCGTCTGTACATGACAACACACAACAAACAAAACCGATTGACAAACCTTACTCCGGTGGGATTCGAATCCGCAAACGCAAAGCGAGCGGCTGCAGTCCAACAACTTAGACCGCGTAACCACTGGTATCGGTGTAAATAAAATAATATTAATGCAAATTTTTAGATAATATTCTCTGTTGAAATTAACGGAAGGAATAGTTGATTCCAGCAATAAAGTTCCAAATAAGACAGTCCAAAATTAACCGGATTATTTCACGTACAAAACTGGACCCTGCTGTTCCGAATATAGAACACTCTAGTAACTGGACAACGCCGGATTTTAAAATTTGACCTAATTAATATTTACGCGTTGCCTAAGAAACAAAGCATGAAGACATTACAAGCTTGATGTAAATATTCATTTCTTTTTGATCTAGGTTACAGAAACGGGGAACAGATTGTAATCACACAGCAAAAGAAGCATACTTCGGAAAAGTTAGATCGAAGAAAGAAAGGAAGTTCAGGTATAATTTAATAGGCCTTTTCAAGGATTAGGCAATGCTCCCCATTCTGCAAGAAATTTCAAGTTTTTCTCTATAAGAGGTAAGATATTCGTAGCACAAAGCGACAACAACAAACTTCATCTTAAATTACTACAGTAAACATGGCGCCAGGTTTCTTTTATGCTAAATTAAAATAAATCAATTGATTGTTGAAAACTCTTGAGTAAAATCTCGCTAACTTTTAGGATTGTTCGAATACTTAAATGCTTGGAACGAAAAAGATCCAGAAGGGAACATTTGCGTCTTAAACAATTAAATTCTTCTACATCGGGAATTATACAGTGACACCAAAAATCCAGTCACGTTCCTTCTAATAATTTCTCAGAATACGATGGCTTAAACTTACAGGTGAACTAGTTACCTGCGCGTATCTAGAAATGCCAAATTAAGTATTCCGAAATACTAACTTTCATGTAACATTAATAATGCAGTTTAAACGGTATTGATTATTTTCTGTTAGGAAAATTCCTAACCATGGCTTCAAACGCTCAGTGTCATGCCTAATATTCGGACTGTCGGACGCACATAATTGCACTGTGAAAGTGACCAAAGCTAAGTTATCGCGGATTGCCTAATTTATTGAGCAAAATTTAAGCTTTCAATATATTTTTTTAGCGTATTTCTGCATGGAGAGAGAAGAAACCAAAGTAAAAGGACTGTCGGAGATTCGTTTCAGCCGCATTATATTGTTTCTCAGATTAATGGGAATTCCGTTTAAGATGAAGAAAATGTCGACTGTTTACGTCATCTATATAATAACAATGTTTATCTGTAGTTGCAGTATGTTTCTATGCATGTTTGTCGATGTGTACATACACCGGGATGATTTGGGTCACGTCATGACGAACCTTCGTATCTTAACTGGGGTGACTAGTGCTCTGTGGATTTATTTTTTCTGCAGGTAAGTAACAACATCGGACAGCACAATTAAAAATTCACGAGTACCTTTATATTACATACAGCATTAGTTTTAGGGGATAGTGAATTAATTAGGTTACATCAATTTGAAAATTTGTTGTATAATATTGTATGAAACAGTCAAATATCCGCCAATTATATGATCCGATTTAGTCAACTTTTTTGCCGGTTACTTGCAGTAATGTAATAAAGAACTATCTTCTAAAAATTCATGATATATATTGCTGACGACCTATAAAACGTATAAATTATACGTCAGATTAAGGAAAAACATAGTGAAGTATTGTGTTTATTTAGCTGACAATTGATCCTTGGCTCTTACGTACCGCGATGAAGATAAATGGTGTGTACAAATTTAGTTTTTGACAACAGTGACGAATGATTTGTTCCTGTGTTAGGTACTGCGAATGAACAGTTAGAAATGATTATTCTACACACCATAGAAAATAGTAAGAAACTGAGTTTCGGAAAATTAACTTTAAGGAATTTATTTCTCATAATTTAGCAAACAGCTTTGTTCTGCCTTTCAAAAAATAAATATTCAAAATATTCGTAAATAATCTCAAAATTTTCTAGTATTAAAAATTTTCTTTCTTTCTGTCCTCATGAACTAAAATCACGTTTTTATAAAATGTTTTTTTTACAGTAAGGATGTAAGCATGAATATTAATATACACTTTCTTGAGATCTCTCCATTTCTTACCATTACGATTTTTGCTCCAAACTTTAATGATTTCTTTACAGTAAATATTCCTAATTCTTTTAATTGCTGGAATTGACGCAACAAAAACATGAATTGTGTCATTTGGAAAATATTTACTCTTCTTTAGTTATTTTTCTTTAATATCATGATTTATTTCAATCCAATTTCATTCCATTTTTTTATTTTTCCTATGCATTTGGAACTTTAAATCATATCTTATTAAAGGCAATCTGATAGATTGCAAGAAAAAAGATTTCAATTTATGTTTTTTGTTAAAACATTCTGTTTCTCGTGTTTTAGACTACATATTTGTAAAGATTTTCAAGTACAAATTAGAATTTACTAAGATTAGAGATCGAAACGCTGTTAGCTAAACAGAAATTTCGTCACATGACACAGAAAAATAAAAGCAAATGCAGAATACAAATAAATCTCACGGATTTCATCTTCGAACGAGAGAACATTTGACAAATTTAAGATCAATCCAAACAAATGGACAAAAATAAATTTATAAAATTTTATTTCCCGAAATTACCTTTATAATTGATAAAAATATTTAATATGAAAATAAAAACAAAAGTGAAAAAAATTTTACCAAGTTTTATTTGATTGTCAAATCACACATGATAGCTATAGCTGAGTTTACGATTTTTCCCCTATATTAAAATCTTTTATTCACAACCTGATGATGGTCCAAGGGGACGGAAACGTGTAGCCTACATACAAAAACATGAAATAATTAGTTCTGTTGAATGGTGTTTGACTGATTTGTTAGTTACCAAAAACAAATCATTACATCTATCTCTTTTTTAACACAAAAATTTCGTTTCCATGTCATTATATAATTCTGTGGTTTATTTGTTTCAGATGGCGTCAAAGAAGGATTGAACGTGCGATGGACCTAACAGACAGCTTCACGTGGGAAGATCTGCCGAACAGAGATAAAACCGGACACTTGACAGCGGCAGGATGGATCCCGCTCATTCAGAAGTTCACAAGTCGTTTATTTGTTTTTATATTAACTTTTGCTTTTGTCCAGTTAACAGCACGCATCGTGACAAATCACGAAACACTGTACGATACGTGGTATCCTTTCGACTGGACTATTTCACCGTTCTATGAACTGGTTATCATCTCACAGGTAATACTTCCTGTTTGTTACAAAAATAAAAATTCCGCTCGATACGATTCCTTGTATTATTTTTAAATTAAACTTTTTTGTTAACTTGTAACTTATTTTCTTTGTTGTTTTTCCACAATGCTGTTGATAAGGACCTGAAAAGAATTTGCAATAAATATCTTTCTTGCTAGTCGTTGTCCTATTCCAGAAATTTGGTTTGAAAGACAGAAGGAAATAAATGAAAATCCCTGGTGCAGCTGGAGTCAAGACTGGTATCTGTCGAATAAAAGTGAATGTTGATATCGTAGATTTAACGGCAGTTTAAATTTCTGATTTCATATGCAAGAACCACAAATTACACTGACTCAGAAAAATGTGACAAATAATTATCATGAATGAAATCAAGGCACCGCAGAACATGTAACATAAACTCTTCAAAAAAAAAAAATACGACACTAATGTTCGCTTGTTTCAGGACATAATTTTAAAATTACCCTAATATTTATAAAATTATGCTAATAATTTTACTCCCTCCATTTGTACATCCCTTTCGGTATCGGACGTCACATGACCTTTCTGCCAAACTTCTAAAGAAGGCTAGTAATTTAAAACTGGGAGACCCGCAGTGACGTTCGTGACCAAGGCGATATAAATTGTTTGTAACAAATGTATCTGCAGTGTATTAGTTCCATTAGCATTATAAGTAAACTTTTTACCTATCGGGGTACTCTTGGACTAATATATGTGGAATGTGACAAATTATGTCCTGCTGGTTGTTCGTACGAACGTAGAATTGTTACAATTATTATAAAAAATTAAATAAATAAATTATTGACACGTTTTGCAGTAGGTTGAATCAACAAAGAAACCTCTGATTCATACATTCTATCCAGTAATAGAATATATTAACACAGTGTTTTCCTACATAAATAAAATCTTTAATAAAATGGCTTCAATTCCAATTTAAGTAACCCACTGTATTTGAAAATATTTTTTCTTGCACCAATGTACGTGTTGTTATATTTCACACAATTATATTTTGGTGGTCTAGGGGTAGCGTGCTGGTCATTAGTACCCAAGTTTGCGGGTTCAAACCCGACCGAAACCGTCGGATATTTAGGGCGGAAAAATCCTCAGCACGCCTTCCTTCGGAGGGGAAGTAAAGCCGTCGGTACCATGTCGTAGATTTGCGGCATTTACGTGGAAGTCGGAATTTAGGCAAAATTACTACCGGAAATCTTTCTCGCCCACAGTTCCATCTTTCGCTGCTAGGATCTCTCGCGTCGTTGCGGACGGAGGCACCTGGCTGCTAAAGTGGTAACGTCTAAAGGCGGGAGAAAGCAATGGCAAACTACTCCTAAGAACGTGTGCCCAGAACGCATTGCGCCATAGCCATACCGGTCACATGACTGGGCTCTGGTCACTGCCAAGCCCGGCCTGCAAGGCTGAATACTAATGAATGAACGAATATAGTGCCTTAGGACATGAATTCGTTTAGCTATATTGTACAAACCGGGAGAAAGTAAGATGTCACAAAATATTTATAACCTGTTCCATATACAGTTCAGATACTTCTAAATGCTACTCAGTAACAAAATAAAGCTGTTATTGAATTTTGAAAGTTGGCATCACATAAGACGAAACACAAGATGAAATTTAGAGAAGAAATTTTTAAAAAAATATATTATCACTACAGTGGCATTTGTTGAGGCTGATATCAGTTTCACCATCATCCCTATACGAACTCATTTCATAAAAAAACTCAGAATTTTTATTAACTTATTCACAGTGTTTAGCAACGTTACAGTCATTGGCTCTATTCTTCGGTTTCCCCTATCTGAGTACTATTTTGATGGCCGTGGCCTGTGCTCAGTTCCAAAAGTTGGAAGCAACCATACTGGATATCAGACAGCAACATATCACGGCTCATCACGTGCAGGAAGATGAACAAGTTCATGCAACTGCAAAATATAACTTGCAAGCAAAGTTAAACGCGTGTATTCGACACCATCAGGAAATAATTGAGTAAGTTCGTAATTAATTACTTGTAAGTATTATATTCACGAGACTGCATGTACAAAAATTAATTTAGAGTGTCGCCTGTCAAAAAGTGCAATAAAATCAGTCCCTCTGAAAATATTTTCTGACAACTACATCCAATATAGACAATAGTAATACTATAAAACGTTTTACGAAACTGTCATATATATATATTACAGTATTTTCAATATAACTCTACTTTTCACTCACAGGTACATGCAACAACTGGAAGATGCACAGAATATCGGTCTTTGTGGCCACTTTCTGATTTCACTGGCTGACATGTGCTTCGCTGCGTTTTCTGTAGTTACGGTACAGTACAACATATCTTGGAGCCTGTATCATTAGAAAGAAGAGTATTGTGAAATGTGAGGCGGTTAGTTCCGATAGATTTGCACCCACAAGCTGACTCCATCCTCAGGGTAGAATATCTCAAAATTATCTTCCATCAAGACCGTGACAACTGCACATCATTATAAGCAAAATCGAAATTTCCGTATCAAATTACACGGGAAAAAATTTGCACACAATAAAACTGTTAAGCTTTTACAACTTTAAGTTCGGAAAATTCATCGACTTCAGAACGATATCTTCAGGCCAGTAGTAAAAAATATAGAAAAGGAAATGTTTAAAACATTTTTAAATTCTGAATTAAGGTTTGAATTTCAGAGTTCGATAACAAACTTCTTCCTCAGTCAAATCAACTTTATTAAAGATATGTTTATATGATTAAGAGTTTCAAATATTTTAATGACTATTGAAAATTTTTGAATTTTACTACCGTATCTTTAGTTGGTAGATGACTTCGGAACTCAGGGTTTGTAGGATGTCTCGGAGGTCTAGTTTATGTTGTGGAATGTTTGTCTGAGTTTATATTATTCCTTTGAAATTTAAAATATTTTACTCGATGTTGTTTCAATTGTCAACAATTTTGCTATTTAGGGTGTGCAGATTGTTTCGCAGTTCTAGTTTACGTTTTGGAATGTTTCGCTAAGATTTATTCTTCTTTAGTAAATTGAAATTTATTACCTGAATATTCTTCACGTGTCAACATTATTATTATTATTCATTCACACTGTGTTGTTCCCACTTTATAATTTACAAATGGCTGTAGATATTGTTGTCCAGATGGTCCTGCTGTTTGTAGGTGTTGCTTGTACAGGTATTGGGAAGATACTATCATTAAGAAGTGTGCATTGTATTTAAAATTGATGACATTAGTTCATCTATCTAATTTTAAATTGTACTAATAATTTATGTTTTCTATTTTCTGTACCTGAAATTTTATTAATGATTTTGTGCTTTCTCACTTTCCCGATATAAAAAGTAATTTTCCACATTGTGTAAATTTATTACTTAATGTTTTAGGTACAGTATTCCTCTTGCATATTCTTTACTGTGTTATGTATAACGTATGCTTTTATTTTATATACCATAAAATATGACAGACATAAAGAAATACACATTCTCACATCCTAGAAACCAGAAATATTACTGTAAATAATTTCACAGTTTTTCAATGTTATCATCTTTGTATCAGAACTTTTAAGTATGACATTGTGTAGATTTGAGAGCCGCACTTGGTTACTGAAATTCCTTATCAGACCTTAATATCATGCTTTAAAATATAAATACAACAGAGAAGATCCTATAGTTTACATGATGATACATTTCTTCTTGGAGTTCTAATATTTGGATGACACACGGCGGTCTATGATTTCATTTCTTTCACTATCTTTTAGCACCGAGAATGCGTGCAACGTACTTTGCCATGTTCAATATAAAGTTGTGTTACATCATTTATTCAGAAAATATTTATTACTATTTTTGAAATACACACGTCAATAGCATCCCTACAATATTCTCTATCGCAGTAGGTCACATTTATTTGTTCTCAGTTTCAAGGAAATTTTTTCGTGGCGCATGCCTACTCACTCAGACATTTTAAAATCAATAAGCCCCATCTGAACTATTGATCAGCCCGACGCCAAGATCTCTGCCTGACCTCACACAGCACTCAAAAGAGACAACATCCCTGCCCCAAGCGGGATTCCAATTAGAAACACCAATAAACCAGAGCCCGAATTCCCAATTTTTGGACATTGAGGTAAACAATTTCATGGGAATACTTGTAAAAATATTAAGTTTGGGACACTCCCTACCGCTTGTAGCGTCAATATATTGTTTTTTAAACCATAACTAAAATTATGATTTTAAACTGACTGATACATAAACATCATAAACTTCATGATTAATAGACATCTGTTTTGAAATTTTACCAAAACGTACCTACTGTGACACAATTGGTTTAACAGTGTTACAAGTTTTTCAACGTTATATATTATTTCAGCAGTTTAAGTATCTCTCGCAACAGCCACATGCAAAGTAACGGGAAGATAAAGAATAAGCCCTAAGGAACGTGTAAGTGTAAATTATAATTGCGTTTCTGTTGTTAATGTTGACGTGGAAGGGACAATTCTAGTGAGAAACAAGGCCATGTTTGAGTGGATAAGTAAAATCTCACAACAGCCTAAATTGGAATTAATTAAATACACATCGGTGGGTTGAACATCTTCTTCATAATAGTGAAGTCGGGGTCTGGTGTGGGTGACGTTATCTGAAAAGAAAATTGAGACAAATATTTGTAATAAAAATATAAATTTCGAAATTTTTCTAAAACTGTTTATTAGAGACAACCAAAGAATTGACAAATTATTACACGAAGTTACATCACTCAAAATAATACTGGCTCTAATGTAACATTCAGTCGCATTCGTGCAATAATTGTTGACGTGGAAGAGGAATACATTTTAAATATTATGAATTAGAGTTTTTACACTTAGTTATCAAACAGGACATATGTATGTGCTAGATATTCATTTCCGACCTGTCGGTCACTACTATATATTTTTCAAATTGTCTCAATACCTAAAAATTTTTGGAAAAAAAAATCATTGACTTAAAATGCATGCTTTGTTTTTCTCTTCTAATTTTTTCTGAAACATTTCTAATTCTAAGAAGAACTGATGGAGATATCACCGTAAATAGACTTAGGCATCCATGTAAAGCACTAATAATTTTTGTTAAATTTTAATGAAACCTGAATATCCTTGACAGATATTCGAAAAATACTGAAATAAAAAATATTAATGAAAATCCATCCTTTTTGGTTGATGTTCCATGCGGACAGATATGACGAATCAAATATTCACTTTCCACAATTTTGTGGAAATGTCTAAAAATATCACAGTTCACACGAGAAATTGGCTGCCGTTGGAAGTAACTGAAGGCAAGATAGTCATGGAGAGGTACTTGAGTCCTAATCTCCACTCTTCCAAGTTTGAAAACCGTAAGGTTTTGGTCCCAAAATTTAAGATGTTGTTTATGTCACATTGCCAGAAGTCGTTCCAAACACTAAACAAGAAGAACTTCGATGAGTGTATCGTAATTTGCTGGTGGCATGTGAAGGTTGCCTCAAGGAGAGGAACATCAACAGTACAATTTGACATAAAGAAATATTGTCAATGTAGTATCGAACAGTGATAGAAAATACTTCTTTTTCGCTCCTAGTGGACAGGAAAGCTTGCAATTTCACGATTAATGTAATGGATTTGCAGAGCGTCTTCCGCCGGAATAGCGCCATGCCATGTAATAAAGGAAAAACAAAATTTAAATGTTAATTCAGATTAATATAATTTGACTGAATTCCAACTTTTGTGTGAGCATATTTTTAATTATTTTATTCTTCCCTTTGTATATTACTATTCTTATATATTATTGTTCCAGGCTTGGGGAGACTACGAAGATATGAGTCAAGCAGTGGCAATTTATGTGTCATTGGTTTGTAACGTGTTTCCTATCTGCTGGTTTGGAACTCAACTGACACAGCACGTAAGAGTGAATGATATTATTATTATTATGATTATTATTGTTGTTCTTTCAACGACATATTGAGAATACGGTGAACTTCCAACCGATTGGGAACTTAGAGCTTCTTTCATTTGTGGATCCTGCTCTGTAAATTCTGGCCCACTTTTTTCAAAATAGATATGATAAATAAAAACGTATTAATTATAAAAATTATGAATATTATTTTGAACTTTATAGTCAATGCATAGCAACATTGTATCTTATTAATCTTTAAAACTTCCTCTTCGCCAGAAATACAAATTATTATTTGCAGCTTATAATGGTATCCTACACGTCGGGTGTTCAAAATATTAATATTAATGTTCTTTTTCTTAACAACCAAGGTTTTTTATTTCAATCGGTTTTGTACAATTTTTGAGCGCAAGCAGAAAACATGATATTATCCATTTCTTATCATAAGTTCTAAGTCTATAAACATAAATTGTGTTCAAAATTGTGTAACTTGGTACGTAATTATTTCTAATTGGTGAAGCATAAAATACTTTGTGTTTAGACATTATCTCGATTTCAATAAAACTAAAAAAATGTTCGTTTTCATAATAACTTTGGGATTATGCGATGGAGACCATAAAATATTACGTTCTTAAAGCTTATGAATGACTATCTTATGAATGAGGTGGTATCAAGGACGAGAACGTTAAAACCATATAAATGGAACTGCAGAAGTATAAAAAAATCTGGAAAAATGAAAATTTCTTATTTTCTAGGAAATGTTCAGAGAAATTGCTGATTTCCTTTCAAAATTCGATACCTCACAAAGCTTCAGATCAGAAGCAATAATGTAGTGTGCGTGTACCAGCCCACTTGAGCAGGTTACACTGAACGGATGGACCCTTCATGGATGTGTGAACAGTGTGGCTGTCAACGTGCATACTGTCCTGTTTTGAATACTAACACACTCAGACAATTGTGACTGAAGGACAGTATATTTCAACAGACACTTTTAGAGACTTCTGCTTTTGTGGAAAATTTTTGTCTGAAATCTTGTGTTTTCTATTTTCACCACAATATCTGTAAACCACTTATGCTAGAAAATATTTGACAGCTAGTCAAATGCAGAACAAAATCTGGTATAGAGAAATTGCCAAAATTCTGGTCTTATATTTGGTCATAAATTAATAAACACTTTATTTAAAATAAGTGTTGGGTGAACAGTTTTAACGAATAACGGCTTGGATATGATAAAATGTTTAAGCAAAAATCGAGATGAAAATGTACCTTTGTGAAAGATGTATATTCTGAAAATCGTAAAGAACGATGTGACATAAAATAAAGTTGCCTATTACATGCCAAGAAGACACAGAAATAAGGCAAAAATATATATCTACCCATTTTAAACCCCGCCGATGGAAAATTATGAGTGGTCAGTGTGCCGTCCCGGCCGTTTTAAAACGGAAAACGCGACACAGTACCCACTGTACGGGAGAAATAACACAACGTTGTAATTCAAATCTCAGAGGATCTACATTTGAATAATTCACGAAGGCGGGAAATAAGTTCTTATACACTGAATATATGGATAAACTCAGTATGATTCCGCCTTGCTATGAAAGAATATCAGTGTAATAGGGATGACAATTATCAGTTACAAGTCACAGAAACCAAAGAGGACGTTTAAAAAAGAACTAAAACTTTAATTGCGAAATGTTTCAGGCGGAGAGTGTGAGAGACGCGGCATTCGGGTGCGACTGGGTGGGAACTGCTATCCCAGTTCAGCGATGTCTAATGTTCATCATCGCTACAGCAAACAAGGGGTTCCAACTGACAGCGGGAAAGTTTGTTCCGGTGTCAAATGTGACTCTGATGAATGTAGGTAAATAAATATTCTATATTTTTTTCATGGGTCATCCGCCCCTAATGGGCCCGAGCTTCCTCCGCGTTGAAGGTACTCTATCACACTCAGACACGCTACAGTCGGTAGGACTCGTCTGGACAAGCGATCAGGCCGACAAAATGAATTCTACTTGATAAAACGCAACAATCCCAAGGGACAAACGTTCATGACTCCGGTGGAATTCGAACCCGCCATCGCAGCAAGCGAACTGCTGCAAAACCCGGGCTTTAGACCGCGCTGCAGCCGGGATATACTGGAATATAATGCAAATAATATCTAAGGATATAAAGTTACCAATTTATCTCGAGGGGTTTTAAGTCCATCATGACCGCTTATGAATGAAAAATTTTATAAAATATCAATAAGTTAACAATCAGAAGTATATTTATTAGGCATCCAACATAATTCGGCCTACTGTCACTTGTACTCAAATCCCTGATGATGTTGGACCGGCGAAGAATTTGATATCTTTAATATATACGTCTGTGTATGTCCAAATGTTTGTAATATAAAATATTACATAAATTCGAGTGCATTTTAAATAGAATACCCTTTTTTACACCCCGGCCAGCGTAAGAGGAAGGACAGACGGACAGAGAAGGAGGACTCCAAACCCTAACGAATACTACAAATTCGCTGGAAAAATGGGAAATTTTGTAAGCACAATCTCGGATTTCCCCACACGAAAGCACCTATCCGAAAATTATCTGTAATTCGGGCACTCACTCTCATAAAACCTGCCAAACCAGTCTTAGTTGTGTTTAAAGAATATCTTTTGAAGTGTGCCGAAATATATTAGCCTGTTCGAGCGCCAAATTAAAACCCTAACGTGGGGTTCCAATTGGTGTCTGGCCGACCCTGGATACGTCACAATTCTTCGGAGTGTCTTTCTAGGTATACATCTCAACTTCTTCGTCATTGATACCAAGATGATTCCAGTTGAGTAAAGAGAAAACCAACTGGATGCCACTTATTTTATTATTTTATTCAATGCTCATTCAATGCTCAACATGTTTCGACCGTTAATACGACCATCTTCAGGAGCCTGCGACTAATTGGTTGTTATTTCATGGGTTGTATCTGTAAAAAGTATAGAGGAATTGTGTTAGCGTGTTATTTATTAGGGCGTTGTTGGTCTTGATGTGTATGTCTGTATTAGA
>Ga0123355_10002499_pt1 | contig 26076 bp, 11 predicted proteins | sample TergutEmb28metaG_3_FD_89872 | JGI IMG/M metagenome (GOLD analysis project Ga0123355, IMG submission 89872) | Embiratermes neotenicus P1 segment gut microbial communities from Petit-Saut dam, French Guiana - Emb289 P1 | ecosystem: Host-associated > Arthropoda: Insects > Digestive system > Gut ...
AAATGTGTTAAGATGTTGGTGGGGGGGGGGGGGTGGGGGGGAGTATACACAAACACCCATTTTAATACAACTGTTTCATTCCTACAGAACCGGTTATAAAAATCTGAGATAAGAACACAAGGCTGGTAAGCTGCCTTCCCTCATTATTCTGCAATTGCACAAACCACTTTCAGCTCAGTGAAGCTCTGTGTTTTTGTCAACTGCTTTTGTGCTTTATGAAATGAAACCACTTCTCAATCATTCAATGTATTTTGTCATTCCAAATTTGTTTGTATTTTATCAAAAATAAACTTTCACACTTTCTGCTTACTGTGGCTATTTTATATTTTATTTCCTGGTATTTCATAGGTTTGTAGAAATAAATAAGTTTATGTGGTTTACTTTGAAAAATGGAATTGGATGATTGTGATGGTTTAATCAGTCCTAATTAATCAGCAAGATCGAAAGTGTAGTGTACATAAACTCCTAAATATTTGAAGGTCAACCTGACATAACAACACAGGGAGATTAGTAGGAATAATCATGTATTCACTGGGAAAACAGATTTTACATAGTATGGGAATTGAATTATTGTTGTTGTTGTTATTATTATTGTTGTTGTTGTACGATATGGATGTCTCTTGTCACAGGCCTTTTTTTCCTGGTACTTCTCTTGAACCAGCGGTGATCCCCACTGCTCAGGCTTCAAGCTTCACACTGCAGTACTTTCCGTATTATGTGTGATGTTTCAAGTATAGCAGTCTTTTGTAGTGAATCTATCGAATGTTTTCCTGGTACAGTTTCCAAATTTTTCCTTAAGCTTCTCATTACTATTCCAGTGGCTCCAATTATTACTGGTACAATTGTACATTTCAGGTTCCACATTCATTGTATCTCTATACATAAACTCTTGTATTCTTCATTTAATTGGAACCCTTGCAGGCATAGACATGTTCTTCAGAAATGTTTGGAACTACTTACCGGGTTTCATAGTGCCATGTCTACAAAAGCTTGAAGCTTCAAATACATGCCATAAAAACCTCAAATCTTGCTTCAATGAAATTAATTAACTCAGTGTTGCTTAGTGTAACCAAATGTACCTTGGCGCCAAGAAGGTTAATTAATAAACTTGAGCACAATACAGATGCTGGCAACAGTTCAGCTAGTCATATCTATGGAATCAGAAGTTCCAATAATATTTTCCACATAGATCTGACTCCACCTTTTGTGTCAGTTCCAATCCGTATCTGCATTGTGAGTATCCACCAAACCCTCCACAGTGTCATGACCCACAAGACTGTAATATGAATCTTCACTCTAATCTACATTATCATATCATATTGCTTTAAGAACCATTTTAATGTTATCCTCCTTTCTTTTATGCACAAGTCTGTCAGGTGGCCTCTTCCTTCCAGGTTTTCTTCTCATTTTCCCATGTCCAATACAGGGTCATTCCTTTATGTAACAAATATTGCATGCCACTTCTTGTTACCTGCTTATTGTATTAACAAAGAACATTCAACCAATTGCCTACACGTGCAAAAATAATGGCAGGAAGCTGTAAGATATAACAAGGACCCTGTATACATCACAGCAACCCCCACACCCATTGGTTGCAGAACAAATATAATTAAGAGGGAAGTACAAATTATCAGGCTTTTGAGGTTGCAACACTACAGCCTTCAGACACCCAATTAAGGTATCGAGGATACCCAGTCAGAAGAGTGCACATTAAAAAGTTGGGAAGGAGTGAATTGTCCACATACATGCCACAGAGGCATATACAGGAAGAGAGGTATAGCTCTAACCAATCATAACCTTGACAAGGGATGGTTGTGGGTGGTCAACTCCATGCCCCAGCTGCTTTACCCCTCTGCCCCTCCACACATCCTGTACCCATAGAACAAAATGGGCAGTCGTAGAGCCACGCTGTATCTTTCAGAGAAGAGAAAAATCTCTTACCTCTGTCAGGAATCTAGCCCTGGACTGTTAAGACAGTAGCCTAATCACTACATTGAGCTATTCAAGCTCAGCAATTAAAATAAAACTTCACATTGCAATATTTAGAATAAAAATTTTGCACCAATACATCTCTAACATGCACCCACATTTCCATACTATCTGCAGAAAATCATCAATACCAAACCCATGAATTTATAAGGATAACAGGAATATAAAAATGAGGCAGAAAAAAAAAACAGTACCATGGAAGTGGACAGCCCTGTCACAATCCTAAACACCTTCCCATAAAGCAAGACATTCACAATCATCCCCCACGTACAAAACACTACACATCTCAACACATCAAAATTAATTATATAAAATTCCCAGACAGTGTGACAAAAACTGCTACTGGTGTTGCAATTCTTACAAGTGAAACAAGAACCAAAGTTATAAACTGTGGTATCACACCAGCTGGAGACTACAGAATTAGATAACAATGCCAGTGTTGCTGTTCAGTCATATGTACACTGTTGGATAACACATTCATATGACTGCTAATTAATATCAGAATATGAACCACATAAAAGTAGAAATTAATTTCCTGTTTAAAAGAAATACAAAATAAATGGGTCTGTTGCACAATTGTCCCTTTGGTGCATCAGGAGTGACAGATATTATTGACAGAAGTGGGCTTTAAGAATCTTACACAGACTGACATGTAAAACATAACCATAAAGCACACAAAAAAAAATTAACACAAAATTCATTTTAGAGCAGCAGGATATATGGAAATTATGATGAATGTAACTGAGTGCCAACATGGATTAGACCTTGCAAGAGATGGCATATGTCACTAATGTAGTATCACAAAATATTCTATTTAGTTTCCGTAGAACAACTTCCCAAGCAACAGATGTCAGTTAAATATGGTATCAATATTTGAGCTCAAAATAAAAATGGCAGCAGCAAAAACTACTATAAAAGTATGGTACAGACTCCAAGTAAAAAACTGGGTTTTGTTAGTAATACTATTTAGATAGAAATGTTAAGAAAATTTGTTAAAGATAACTGATACTTTGTAAGTTATGTGTCAATTTCTGGCAACATTTGTATTTAAAATTTTACTTTTGTATTAACCATGTTTCATCTTTTTTCTAACATAAACATCTACATAGTATATGTACAGTAACATATACACAATCACACAAATCTTACAAATAAAACCAAAACTGCTCTCTGCAAAGTAAAATTACTATCAAACAATCCTGCAAACAAGCATGTGAAATGATTTATAACAAATATTTTAATGTTGCATGAACTTCAGTCATCAGTCAATGGATTTCAAATGTTGCTTTGTCAGACACACATGGATTTGCCCTTTGAACCGTCTGTTCTGTTCTAGTAGGCAAGCTATTTCCAGCCAAGACGTTTTAAAATTGGAAACTGTCAGTTTGACGAAAACGGGCAACATAATCAAACACAAAAAAGGGCATAGCATTTGAAGGAAGACAGTAGGTCCTTGGAGACAAGCAAAGATTCAATATGCATTTATTGTTATGAAGCCAATAAATGCATCAAAGACATTTTCTTTTATCAAGAAAGAAGACTGTCTGAACACCCTATTCAAGTTCAAATCTGTTCAAGAGCTCTTTTCATGGCACCAGGAAAACAGTAGGAAAACATCAGCATGACAACTGGATGAAAGTGTGGATGTAGGTGATTCGCAACGAAGTATACAGATTGATACAATGACAAAATATTTGCTGATAGTTATGTGCCACAAGTGTCTCATCAAAATGATGCTAGTGGAGCATAGATGAAGTGACTAAAGAAATTTAGGCCACATGCTGCAGTGAAATGCATTCTGCAAATTTTCTTACCACTTTTCCTACAAAGGTTTGCAGAAGATGCAGTAATCAAGACTGTTGTCCAGAATTAATAAAATCATAAAGGGTCGAACAGGCAATGAAACCATGATCTTCAGTCCAATTATGGGAACTAAAGACAGTTGATGACACTGATGTACTTAACACTAACAGGAATAATTGCTAACCTCATATATAAACTGCTATAAGTTCTCCACGGCTGACAATAATTAACAGTGAACTTCACACAAAGAAATATTAAAAATGCTAGTATCTTATATTTTTTTTGTCATCTGATGGCCTCAAATGTTTACAGACTAAACATGACACAAAAAAATAATTTGAATTGCTAATCTGTTGGTAGTACTTGAACAAAATGACTAGGATAAGTGGAAGAACAATAAATGGGTAGCAGGTGTGACCCCATTTTGACTTTAGTTTAGTACTGATAACACGCTGTTGGAAGTCACGTCTAAAAAATGTACACGAGACTAAAGAATAAATTTGATTTGATTATAGCTCAGGATAACTGTCTAAATAATGTGCAGTAAAATAGCTCACATTTCTTCACTATTATGTCAATCTTGGTATATAAAAAAGTTTTTTTTTGGATAAAAAATAAGTCAAATACATGTTATGTGTTCTATCTGCACAGCAATTGTCCAATTTGCAGCAGCAGCATGAGATTTTGCTGCTCTTCAGCAAGTGTCCAAAATGACCCTGCAACCCACCCAGCCTCCCATTCAGTACAGACTGGGGGGATGTTCCCCAAGACATAGCTGTCCACTCACCTCCATCAAAATGCTGAAGGTAAGAAAATGTGAGTGTATGAAGCTTTATTAAGCAAGGGCCTTTACTTTTCCTATCAAAGCTGAATTTTCATCATTAGTACCATAAAGTACATTTATCAGAACATTACATAGTGATGTCCAGTGCCAATATGCTTATCACTACTGTGAAGGGCAGAACTAGCTTTTCACTGAGCATCATGAAACTAACAGATGATACGTACCTATCAGTCTGAAAATTATAAAAAGACTTCAATATTTTCAGTCAAATTCACAAGTTTCCAGTGCTTACACTACATACAAATTAAATCTCCAAACCACAATGGCCAAGCTCATAAAAATAAGTCACCCTATCTGCTAGAGCACAATGGTTATCATTTATACCACATACTTCAAGGTATGAAATTTCTGCATTCAGGCCACACAGGATACATTTGTTTGACAACTCTCAGGCTCAACAGTGGTTACAGCAATTACTTCCGCAACACTAACTGGCTGTCTTTATAATGGAAATGCAGACAAGAACAAAGAAAATATGAAAAGTCCCTGTATACACCATGAAGGCATAGGAGGAGTGGAGGTACACATCCACTTATTCTTAACCCTGGCATCAGATTAAGGTGAGTGACACATCTACTACACCTGCCGTTTTACCGCTATTGAAAGAGCAATGAGTGGTTGTGTGAGGCCCAGAGCCAGGCCAGATGTGTTTGAAAAGAGAAATACCTCCTTAATCCTGGGGCAATTCAAATCCCTGTTCAGCCAGCCCACTGCCTTAGACACTGCACTGACTACACTAATCCAGTTCCTACATGGCAGAGGAACAATTTTTGTACATTATTTGGATGAATATATGGCCTGAAAGGGTAGCAAGTATGGAAACAAAGAGCTTTGGAAGATCCAAGTCTTCTGGAGTATTATGCCACACTGATTAGTTTTTAAAGAGCACAATGCCTTTACTTCCAGGGTCAATCATTCCAGGATGACAGCACTATGATCATTTGAAACAATGGTTAACTATCTGTCAGTCAATATGGCATAACATCCCGGAAGATTTCAACCTTCATCAATGTGGTTGCAAGAACCTACAATCTCATGTAACAGTTGTTTCATTCAGAAGGGAGAAGTCAAAACTTTGCTCCAAATTATGGCTAAATTACAACTAATTGAGAATCCACCCACAGTACCATTAAACAGTATTTCACACAATGAATATAAATCATTAAAGGAACAAACCAGAACCAGAGATAAAACAAGAAAAAGAATAATCTCAGAACTCAAACACCAATGAGATCAGGAGAGGGGGAGACATGGGCAGGATCAAGTGTCTCGTATGTTAAGGATGAAGAATGACAGATATACCGCTACTTTACACGTCTTATTTACTATCCCAAGACGATCTCTATGTCCTTCTGCAGAAGTCTTTTGACACCTGCTGACAGTATGCATTTACAAGGAGACACTCTGGTGTTCACTTACGATGTAAAACTGCTGTCTTTTAAGCAAGGTGCATTCACAAACATTGCTTTTTGTTGCTCATTACAAAATTAAGAGGTAAGGAAATGTGTAACATAGCTTTCATAGCATACTATTAGCAGTAAAGAGAACTGCACATTACTTCAAGTATGCACAGCCTGTGAATGTTCAAAAGTGCTGCCCAACAGGAACACATATTTTGAGTTCCACTCCTTCTACTACTTCCAGAAAACAAACACAAATTCAATTACATGAAGTTCTGAAGATGGTGTATCACACGCACAACCATCCAATTTGTCAACTTTGTCCACTGCCCAGAGTTCAAAAATTAAAAAAAAAAAAAATAATAATAAACAATGTTTCAGAGATAGAGCCTCTCTCCAAAATACTGTGTTTAATTCCTTGCATGTCTTCAAACACTGGAAAATGGATCGGTTCTGAATACAAATACAGTTCACTATACCCTGGCTGACTCTAAGAGTGTGCCTGCATGCATGATTCTAACCTACCTTCAATAAAACTAATGCATGTTTCATATCATGTACGCACTGGTATCACAGCTATGTACTATATGCCAGGAAATGTTAATTCTTAACCCTGAAAAATCGGTCAAAATTTTGAGTTCAACTGAAATTTCCATTGCAAAATCCATGCCTCTCTGATGGAATGCATTCACAGAACATCCACAATTCAATAAATCATCATACACAAAGAATCTTGTTACTTCTTGTTGAAGTATTAGTAATTACTTGGTCTAAAAACATATGGCAAACTGTATATTTATAGGTTCCTTTGTACTCTTGACAAGGTGGTGGAGTGACACACGAATTCAAATTCTAAATACGATCACAAGGAACAACGAAACCCATCTGTGTTCACTGCGGAGTTCAAGCTGGATAGGTTCTGTTTAGAATCACAATGGTTGAGATCTTGTGTAAATAACAGAGACATATTTTCAGAAAATGACTTGCTGTCTTTGATACGTAATGACATGCAGCTTGGGAGTCAGATACCGTTTTAGGGAAATATGGTGCTTCCATCTTCAGGATGTTCATCTTGCACCCTAAAGGAGGGAGTACGTTAGACACAATGGCACCCACTTCAGAGCTTCCTCGTCAGAACCCCAATCTCTATATTATTACATTTTGATTTTTTTCTTTCTGTTAAATTCATCTGCTGCCCACTATAAATTACAGGCTTCCTCTAGCTTCTTAGTGCCTCTGGGTCTACAGCCATCAAGTCATGTCCAAATTTTAAAAAATCCATCAATAACTAATGAGTGAAAAGTTCAGAAGATTTAGCATGACACAGCTTCATTATGCTACAATTCAAGCTGTTTATCCACAAAATAAACTGAAAATGTTTTACCATCTTCAAATTCCCAATCTGAGATGATGTAAAATTTGGTGAATTAATTGATCATACTTCTTTCACTGCACAGGAAAATATCCCAATGTAGACCAACCTGTTTTGGTCCCACAGTCACCAATGAGGACATCATCCATTGCATATTACAAAGTAATAAATTGATTAATAAACATTGCTGGAGGGACAAGGCACGTACATGACCTCCGGCTAAAACTATGGTTAAAATCTACTCAGTTGGGCTTGATAGCTCAAGCTTCTCTTGGGACTAAATACACACATGCATATGCATATACCGCTTTAGAATCACTGCAGTCGGCAACATACATTTTAGGACAACTTGATTCATATCTCTTGCTTAATTGACCAAACAGTTTTTAGGCCAACAAATTATCATGGCCTGCCTACTTAACTGGGTGTTTTAAACCTGAGGACAAGGACTGATCTTGTCCCAAAAAAAGTCACTATCGTTTCATCATCTATTAACACAACATGATGGACAAAGTGCATGAAGTAGATAATTCGAAATAATGCTCTATATTTCATGGCTCCTTCCATATACTTTCAATCTTTCTTTGTATCCTTCACAGGTGCACTCTACAACCTGAAGCTTAAGGCAGACAATGATTGCCCACACACAAGTCAGACTGCTTGGTACAAAAAAATTTGATAAATTTCAAATGGGGAACTTGTCACTCTGCAGGTATTTCATGAACAAAACAATGATGTGTTGTTTAAAATTAGGTACAGATCTTCAGTGGTCTCAAAATGGAGCAGGACAACGTAATATTGAGGAACCCACAGAACCGCACTTGCACAAGCCACACAAGCAGAGCCCAGGCATGAACAGTTGCTACAATATTAAAATGACAATGTTCAACTTTCTTCCTCTTAGGACTGGGAAATGAAAACCCGCTATGTGTGATCAACTACAAAAGGTACGCAACTCATATTAGGACACACATTTCAACAGATTCATAAAGACACTACCCTTCCTGCTGGAGAACCCAAACACAAATTTAGAGTCACCTGACATACTTTTGAAGAATTTTATTATGGATAACATTCTAATTCATTTCAAGCCAATGAAGTAAAACCTCATTAATCTGAATTAACAACCTGGTGAAGATATCACTGCTGTCAAGTGAAGTCAAATTTGGCTCTCATACTCAGTTACCTCAAGTTAAGAATTATGTAATTATAAAGCATTACCAGCCCCCAGCAAATATTTTTTAAGTATGACAGGTATGGAACCTTTTAACCAGAATGCTTATGTCTTATGGCTTTTTGTATTACAGGATGTTCCATAATTTGGAGTATAAATCTTAAAATATAATAAAACATGCAAAATTACAAGAAACATCCCCTCCATAGGGATGGAAGGGCTTGCGACCTCCCATGACACTGAAAGCCATGCCTGCAGCAGTTCACTGTTGGTAGGCGCACACTTGCCAGACAGGTCAAAGGACAGGAGCCAGAATAAGAAGCAATCCACCACGTGGGTGATGTAGAGTGCCACCTCATACACTCAGGTTGCCCACATAAAATTAGCTATAGATCAAACTACACATTCAATAATATATTTGCCATGTCTCCCCAGAGTGAAACAGTTCCCCATCTGGACCCCTTGGCAGGGACTGTGCTGGGAGTATGAGGGCAGGGAAGTTCTGTATACTGCTCATGGCCTAAACCAGTCTAAAAAAAAGTAGAACTGGAACCTGGAAGGACAAAAAAATTGACATTTCATATACATTTAAACCAATGTGAGGGAAGAGAGTATAAAATACTTCCATTTCAAAAACTGTCTTCTGAATCTCCTCCTTAACTTCAGACAAATTGCAAGCGGCATTCTTGTAGGAGGGCACAAACTGCTGAAGCATGTTTGGTATTGTTAACACAAGGACACCAACAAGGTACTTATCAAGCTACACACCTATGTCAAAATATCTGGTAAACAGAACCCTAGCAGTCTAGTAGATGTCTCACAACTAACCACAGCTGTTCATGATTTCAGTGACTGCTTCCAAGGTGCACCATACAAAAATGTTAATGAAGCAGGGATGACAGCAGAAAGATTCACTACAATAAATAACATCGAATATTTTACGCAAATGAAGATACACCAACACATCTCAATTACCAACTGATCCATCACACAACCAGTGCATAACATGGCATCTACTGATATTGCTGATGTGGCTCTTAGGAAAATCGTGGATCACCCAACATGTGGACACAGAATGGCAGTAATAGTCACCTTCAGAACAAAACACCCACTAAGAAACCTCACTATACTGGAATTTAAAAAAGGCAAAATGGTATGAATATAGTAAGAACTTGGTTTGAACATTTCAGATCTCAGTTTAATAAATTCTGCAGAATTGTCCCTCACACTGTAAAACAGCACATACCTGAAGGGCAAAATCCCAAAAGACAGAACATTGTCAGCAGATTAGACGACACAACTAAAAATGAGAAATGGCAAGAAGGCAGACTCAAAAGATGTACAGGCAAGATGGTTACAGAAATTCCTTCATCTATCAAACAATTACAATGCCTTCAGAAAGAGACAAAAGTCCAGTGGATCCCATCCCATTGCATGGTTCTGGGTAACAAAGAAACAGCAAATAAGGGTACAATATCTATGTGGAGACTTTCATCTCATTCTGCCAGATTAAGAATAAGAAGAAACACCAAGCTGACCTTCCAAGATACTATGCCACTGACAGCCAGCAAAAACAAGCAAAAAAATGTTCATGAGCAGAAATATAATTCCAGGTTTTCCAAGAGAAGCAGTGGCAAGCTTTGGCTGACTATCATCAGCCATGTCTAGCTGCTTATTTACAGTCAATTTATCAGTCCCATACCTGTGTTTTGTGCAGAGAATGTACATAACTCCATAATGAATCACGATCTTCTTCCAGACTGCACAGCTTTACACTTGGAGGGCTCAACTAACTGCAGAATTATACTGGGACTACAGAAGGTGAATGCCAATCACCTAAGTTCCCAGGTATTAAATACTACCACTACAAACAAAAACTGTTCTGCCCTCAAAATTAAGGTATGTTGGGTTATGAAACATCAATTACAAGTCATTATCACAGGATGTTATCATCACGAACATCTAGAGAATGTGGGAGAGCCACTGAAAATACTCAGCACCAATTGCATTATATTGTCTACAGCATTCCAGATATAATACTTGTAGTACACTTCTGTCCTAAAACTGACACTGTTCCAGCTGTTCGCATCTTTCAAGCACAATGGATGCGTGTTCTAACACCTTTTTTACAGTAACACAATATATAATACAAACTTGCCTATACTGCCCCCTTTTAAACTTGTGCATATGCTTTTTGTATGTGCGGAACATGGAATAATACTGCCAGTAGTTTAGATATGCTGGGCTTTTAGTATTCTGTCATAGTGCATAATTTTCACACAATTTTATTTTAAACTTTTACGAGCACATTTGATTTCTTAAAGTCAATATCATCTCTTCCATTCTAAGCTGCTGCCAAACTTCACTATCACATTCATGTTCAATTACAGTAAGTTCTCCAATGTCTTATGACAGCTGCAAAGTGTTATTTTTGTGCACTACCATTGCAACAGACTTTGCATCCTTAACATGCACTGTCTACATACTTTGTCTTCTTGGACCCAGCATCCTTTAAACAAGAATGTACTGTGTTCCTTCAAAAAACTTGGAACCATTCATCCAATGACACAGAATGATTTGCTAGAAAACCCAAAACACAAGACACAACAGTGCACACACCTCAAATCTTGCTGCTGTAGCAGTATATAGCAGTTTATTGTGTGCATGATGGCATCGTCTGGCTGTGTAATTAGTTATTATGGAATGTGAATCAGATTACACAAATTGGGAAAAATCTTTCTTTTCAGAGTAGGCACCTACATGTCCACAAAGACCAGTGCTGTAAAGCCATGTACAACAGATCCAAATTGAAATGAAGACTTACCAAGTGAATGTTTGATATGTCATAGTTACGATGGCAATACTATGTGAATTCACAGCCCTACAAAAATCACAAAACACTTACTGAATGAAATCCAGTTTCCCTCCTGCTGGTTCCAAATATGCTGAACAACAAAATAACAGACTGATGCTGCAGTGCACACATCATCACTGGTCACCTTGCTACTATCTACAAGGCACAATTAACTCTTCAAGACAGTGCTACTGACCCCCACACCCCACACCCCTCCCAAAAAAAAAAATAATTCTTCCACTGTATTGGGAGTCCATCACCACCTGCATATAGCTTCCTTCACTTTACCAGTACACTTAAGTCAATTTCCAGGACCTGCCTCATCAGGAAGGCAAAGGTTTCATCCCCAACCTATCCATACAGAATGTGTGATGGAAACATCACATCAGGATTTGGATTTCTCCAAGTACTGCAGTTTTCTCCTGTCAGATGCTCCACACTCACTCATTAATCCAATACTTACACAACATAACTTTAGCAACTGACAGCATCATAAAATAAACCACATCAAACAAGATTTGATGCACTTGTTCACTGAACAGCCAATTTCACTGCTTTTGGGACACAAAACTGATCATAAACAATCTGTTTCCAGCCATTTTCTGAATTAGCACAACTGTGTTCGCAAGTTGTGCTGGAAAAGCAGGTTATGTTACTGCCTATATAGGCACAACTTTATACTGCAGTTTATTATAACAAATACTTCATGTTTCTGTCTAAAAGGTTTCACTGAGCAGTATTCACATTTTAAAGACCAATGTCTCTAGCATTACATGTAACAAACAAAACTCCTTCTTCTTTTACAGTCATTTCAATGGATCATTCTCCAGTACATATTTAGCTTACATAAATGTATGTACATGTTTCATATGAAAAAAAATCCAATGTTTTAAACAAACATCTCTTCACTTGAAAATACGCTTCTCAGCAGCACACAAGCAATATATAAAGCCTGACGTGGATGTAATTTTCAAGTGCTGCAGCAACCGAGAGGAAGGCCAACACAACAATGTTGTGTAGACACAAAGGCTGACATAGCAACAGGTTACTGACTTAAGACAAACTGCTTGTACCTAATGAACTGACTACTGCCACGAATGTAATACATCACAATGCATTGTAGTCATACCACACTGTTCACACAGTGACTCTGGATTATCTGGCAAACTACCAAATACTCCTGCTAAATTATTTTTTCAGTTTTCCTTACATATGGAAAAAAGAACACAAATAAAATGACTTAATACGTACTCATACTAAACTTTTATAAAAATGGTTTGGGAATACTTCTGGTGGCCACTTGCACAACCCGTGCCATGTAGGCAAGTGATGTGCTCCCACTGGTAGAAGCACCAATATTACATGGCACACAAATCAGCTGAGAGTTCTACCAGAAGATGAAATGATGGAAGTACATCGCAAACAAGTCAGCTGGAAGTCGCTGCACCTGTCATGGCAACACAACACTGCAGGTGTAAGCAGACATAGTGGGTACAGCAAGGAACATGAGGACTAAAATCTTCCAGAAGTAGCATGGTGTCATGGGGCCACAGGCTCCTCACATTATAAAAAAACGGTAATACTTTTGAGACTCGGGAACCAATCACCCAACAACACAGCTTCACATTCCACAGATGCAAAACCTTAGTATCACCACTGTGAAAACCTCAAACCTTACAGCATGGAATGTTTCGGAATGTCCACAAACAGCCACTACACTCAGTCAGTACAGCCACATGTTTAATACACAGTTAAACAGCAAACACAAAAACTTATCTGGAGAACAAAATGCAACACACTGTCAAATTCATATACGCACAAAGATCTAACCCTCGCAAGTCATACTTACATTCTGGATATAAGAGCAGTAAAACACAGTTCACATCATTACTCCAATTACTGTACAATAACATTGCACAGATGCAGCTCAATTACATTCATTTTTCCCACTATATTAAATGCATGTGCCTAACACACCGCACTCTCCACACTTGGCTATGTGACATTCCTTCTGATATTCACTTGAAATATCACTTACTGGTACAAACTGTGGTTATAGATTAGTGAGGTTTTACTACATGAGACATTACAGGTAATTATACACACATTATGAACAGACCTTGTTGCCATATTAGCTAAGTATAATCAATCCTGAATTATAAGCATGATCATCTCTCAGGCAAGGTCACTTTGGGTCACATTGCAGCTACAGATTTCACAGGCAATCACAACATACCATTACAAAAACAAAAGTGAAACAGATCAATATTCAAAATAAGATAGGACAGAATCAGTGTTTTTTTTTATTTACATCCCACACCAAATACTAAACAGTCGTCCTGAACAACCTGACAGAACAAAGTACATGGCCTGGCACTTCCTGTGTCATTTTCCTTTCATTCACCAAACCATACATTTTTATTTATTCCTGTTCATCTGCCTGTAATATCCACCAATATTCTCCTACAACATTACAATAAACTTCAAAAAGAAATTACAGTTACATGCTGCACGGTTTATAAAGTAAACAGAAACACACAATTTATAAACAATTAAGATCATGGCTTAGTTGACTCTTTATGTATGCAGTATTAACTTTGACACACAATGTGAAACTGTACACACCTGTAAGGCCTTCTTCATATCATATCACTCTTCACAATACTTTCCCTAGTCATTGCAACTCCAACTCTAGGAGGTGTCCTACAGGACTGTCTCCTAGTACCATCTCACTTATGGCAATTGTGGTCATAACCCTTCAGTGTGGAAATATTAAATCCCCTGTATATACTGCACTGTGAGATGATTGTCTAAGGGTATTTAAATTTATCAAAACTGTGTAACAGTTAACTCAAAATGGTATATATTAAAAAATAACAGATGGACTCTATGAACCCTACAACACAATAATCAAGAAAACCTTAAGCTTGCAAACATGTAATAAAACCTTACCTTAAAAATCAAGCTGAACATGGGAATCTTGAAACAGCTCTAAACACAAAGTCACAAAGTCTAAGCTCACAATCAGGGCAATAAAACAGTACTGATTTCCTTTTGTGTTGTCTGAGACACAATGCGTGTCCTTGGCTTGGCCTTTTGTTCTGCTGGCAGTATATGTTCCAGGCAATGCTTTTCAATAAGGTACCTTGCATATTCTTTCACATTTCACCACAATACTCAGTAACGACTGTCTGTACTACACCCAATCTGAATTAAAATAATACATTTTGGAATGACACAAAATTGTGTGACATATTCAAATTTGGAAACTTTTACTGTAATATGCTGTCTGAAAAAGGTCTTCCCCTTCAGAGCATTAGTGACACAACTACTGCAGTACTGTGCCTGGGTAAGTACAAATTCTCAAGGTTTGGCCGAGACAGGACATGAGAGGTCACACTCTGACAAGTTTAGAAGATCCACAGCATGTTCCTACATTTTCAGCTTTGTTGGAATGTAACTGAATTTTTTAAAAAATAAGTATTCACATCACATACTACTGTTTCCAACAGATCACATGCAAAAGTCATCTAGCAACTTTGTCACAAGTTTCATCTTCTCTTTCACTCTGAAACCCACCCCAGTTACCAACAAATTGTTCTCAGTGGCCTATACAATGTCATACACTCCCACATAAATGGGAACTGAGCTCAATGCTGTAGCACCTTGCACAGCATCACAATCTTCAATAACACTTGTACTGTAGTTACTGCACATATAGCCAAATCATCAGTCCCACTCGAATCTTTATTGGAATGAAAATAATTTAAATTGGACTCACTAAGTACTGCTAACAAAGCTGCCGACTTGTTCCCTAAACAAACTGTAGCTACTTAAAGTCATGCACGCACCAGAGTGCCACTTATTTGCTGAAAAGGAACAAAGAAATTATAGACAGTCAAGGGCGATGGCATATTATCACTCCAAAGCCAGTGGTATCAGCCATGTAATGACTGTAGTCACTTTTATTTTCATTTTCTTTATATGATGATGCACCAAGCAGGCCACGCACTTAGAAAATCCAATTAAACGTTATCTCAGGCTTTTACCACAATGCAGAAGAGAAATGCGCTCTTTTGGGCTGTTACACAGCGAATAGTGGTAATTCATTAACAACATTTCAGGACAACTTATCGGTCCCAAAGCAATGATAAGGAATTACCATTACTCCCTGCATGATGACCCAGAAGAGCTCAGTTCTCAAATCCAAATAAATCAATCCACATTTAAAGATTAAAAAAAAGAGAGAGAGAGAGAGAGAGGATTTCCAGAATTGTGTTCCATACTACAGACAGTCTTCACATGTATGTACAGATACAAATAGGTGGAACAGATCTGATTCACATGTTTACAAGACGCAGTAACACATCCCTCAGAATGCAGTACATGAGCACACCGAACACTCCAAATTATGGTCAGAAGTGCTTGAAACTCCACACTGAAAGGTTACATAAAAGCAAAGAAAAATGTGAACACGTTTGCCTAACGAAATATGAAAAATAAATAAAATATGAGTTTGTTTTTAAAAATGTAAAAGACACTGATAATTCTTCATATTGCCAGTACTAATATGCAAGGAATTTTACATATCAGACACACCTATATAAATATGTACAATAAGAAAACAAGTGTTAAAATATTAAGCAAGACTGCCAAATTCATATTATGCACAAAAATCTAACCCTCACAAGTCATACTTACAATCTGGATATTACAGCTGTAAAACAAACTTCACATAATTACTCAAATTTCTGTACAATAATAACAACAAATTTCACTGACGAAGTTCACTTAAATTCATCTCTCATACTACATTAAATGCATGTGCCTATCACATGGCACTCCCCACACTCTGCTGTGACAATCCCTCTGATATTTACCTCAAACATAATTTCTTCACTGGCAAAAATTTGAACTTTCTGACAAACCTGAGATTAGTGAGCATCCACTTGTACCTTCCTGCAAACAGTAAGCATCACCATCTCATGAACAACATTGTCAACAGATATGCACAAAATTCAACTGACGGACAATTTCATCGATTATACGGACACAGCTGTTGTGCTTTGAAGGAAAACTTCCGAGATGAACTAAATCTATGACAATCCCAGGTGCAATATACAAATTTATCTGCCCCTGTCCATCTTAAATTTATGTGATGTTCAATTTAACACCTGAACATTTAAAACTCTACTGTCAATAGCAACTAACTCAAGACAACAGCAAGAATATCACTGACTTAACATACACAAAATTACAATTAGCATTCATCTCATTCTTAACTGCTGCAAAGCATCTCTCAATTAAATATTAAATGATCCAAAATGAAAAACTGAACATTACTGTGTCATGAATTGTGCTGTACAAAAACAATCCCAATTATTTTTTGAAAGTGACCATTCACAAGCAACACAGATCACAAGGGAGATCTGAACAACACACAGGGCTGAGGATTCCAGCATTCTAAGATTCAGCACCGTCATTCTGCGAGTGGTTCCCAATATTTCAAAGCATCACGGTGCCTTCATCTTCAGTCTCAGACCACTTGCACCTGAATGTGAGGGTACCATGATCCTTCCAAACATCAGAAGCTACTCACAAAACAACAAAGTCTCAGCTCATTTTAATCTTCAGCAAAACTAATGTGAGAAACTCAAATCTCACAATAAATGAACACTATTACTGTTATGTTCTTACAGCAAAACAGCAATTCACCTCAATTACATTCAATCAGTGTGCAGGCGAAACAGAAAACCTCTGCTTCTATTCAAGACACCTAATCTTTTTACTATCAAGTCACCTGCACTAACCCACAAATATCAATGACACAACTTAAGCACATCAACCTTCTTTGATGTCATAACTGACAACACATAGTGGCAGAGGGACCAACCAGATTGTCATAATGAAATTTGTTACAAACAACTGAGTTGTTACCACTACAGTCACAGCAACATAACAACACAATACTCAGGTAGGGGTAGGCCAACAGTTCAACATGGGATGGGTTACACGAGCATTTAAAAGTTGGATACATCTGAAAATATGGCTGACCTTTGAGCCCATTGGATGCAAAACTGAAATGTCACAATGTCTACTACACACAACATAAAACAACACAAGTCAGCTGTGTTAACAGGTACTTCTTGGCTGGGCAACCAGAACCGAACGTGCCAGACGTACTACCCTGAACGTGGTGGCATCCACTGGGGTGGAACAATAGGCCCTCTGTGGTGCATGGTAAGCCTATGCCACCAAAAAACATGATAAAAACCATGATGTCAAGAATGTCATACTGACTGCTACATAGATGGATGGTACATAGCACTCAGGTTGTAACAGTTCATCACATCTTGGCACCAAGGCTTGCATCCCATACCAGAAATTAATGGAGCTTGCTTTACAATGGTGTCTGCTGCAAACTGCTCAGGTGCTTCTCTAGAGGTCCAAACATACACAAATCAGTGGATGTGAAACTGCTAACCAAACCTGTCACATGATTATGGCTCTACAGCTGGAAACTTACTGTTCACCCTGCTGACAGTCTTGAACTCAAACCCACTGATCTGCACCTGGCTGGTGTAAGCAAATGGCAGCAGATGGCTACACCCACCTGACACCAGTTTCTTCTATGTCAGGATACAAGACTTCATGCCCTGGTGGAACATGACTACATGGAGGTTTGACATAAAACACGTGCTACCATGTGCCATGTATACAGCAAGCACAGAATAAAATGCTTGGCAACAGAAGGTTTGTGGCTTCCTGGTGCATGATGGGACTGTGATGGATAGAGAGTGCTACAGAGTGGTTATGCTTTGTTTGAACACCTGTTAAAACATAGCCATAATTTGTGTTGTAATGTTTCTCAATTTATAAGGCATAAAAAGCTATGATTTAGAATTGCACCTTGTCATATAACAAACCCAAATACAGACAATATTTGGGTGTTTACGATACATTAATAAAATGTGCTAATAAATACTATGCAAAGCAAGTTTCTTTTATCACACAAAATTTGTGAAGAATTACAGTCTACAACAGCAAATAAAATGCTTGCATATACAATCTTAATACTAAGGAGTCTGGAATTAAGCACAATATTTGCCTTGTTCCACACCAATGCAATATTAGCATGTGTGCAACTTACCAGCAATCTTACATGTGCCCACGCCGATGGATGTGGTATATGCATACTGAATGTGTGAACAGAATGAAATACAAACAGATGAACACATGACATTCAGGCTGACCATGAAATTGCAATGCTCAAAAGTTACAGTCACTGGAAAATGAACTTACTAATCATTCCCATAAACTGGCAACTTACAAGTGTTATGACACAAGTGAAGCCTGTACGTAATCACACATAACACTACAGGAAAATTATGAAAATCCCATCAAGTATATCTAAATCACTGAACATTACCTCCCATGAGTAAATTAATGCTGCCCAGAATAAATCAAGTTTTACTACCTGCCTGATGTTCAGCACAGCCTGCCCAATAGGCCTCTAAGTTGAGCTAGAAGAACCCAGTTCACACCCCCTCATCCTGTTACTTTAATATCCATTTTAATATTATTACCTGCCTGCAAATAGGTCTTTTCCCTTTAAGTTTTATGGCCAAAATTCTGCATGCATTTTGAGGTCCTTCATACACACTACATACTGTGATATGGCACTGCTCAGAGAGTTGAACAGTACACACATCAGTCTAAAACTTCTAGCAGTTGCTCTGCCATACAAGAAATTCCCTGCTTTACTGGAATCTGAAGTTTGTCGTCGTGTGCTCAAAGGCCTCCCAGTGGTCTATATCCCATGCCAAAGTCAGGCCAAAAGTGACTAGTTTGGAGAATTTTGCTACTTTACTTTAAAGGTTTCAAGTTACACACACATACATACCTAACACCCTGCTGTATGACTGTACTAACGGTGGAATGTGTCTCAGACAGAGAGAGGGTGCATGCAGAATAAGGAGAAGGGTACACTGACACTAGGGGTATGTACAAAGGGCTCTCCAGTCCTGAGTAAGAGCCACCTGGAGCCTACTGCAGAATGTGTGCAGCGATCTGTGCCACAATGGTCATTTGCGGATTTTAAACCATGCAGCATAGGTCTGTCACGATGCCTCAGAGAACATACCATCTCCATCTTCAGAGTGGCAGAATCTGAAGACAAGGAGAGTAAGATCCTCCAAACCATCAGAACAAGCCTTCACTATGCGCTGTGGAGACTAGAACACCACAATCATTGGAACAACTACCGTGAAAACCAAAAACAATTAAAACTGATGCTACAATTGGAAGCACAGATGTAATCTCAGAAAAAGCTGTAAACTCTCCACTTGTACTTGAGTCTTTGTTTTATGCTCTACACATATCAGAATATTATGCCTTGTTCAGATTTTAATATAGGAAAGAATATTGGGGGGGTGGGGAGCAGGGGAGAGAAAATTTTGTATGGTGGCACAAAATATATTGCTGGTCGTCCATCACCTAGGGCTTTGAGGGGGCCCCTCCTCTGTGAACCTCTGCCATAGCACCCATAAATTACCATGAAAAAACATACCATCAACTTGTTTTATCTGACAGAATTGTATACAGAAAGGTTCAAAACATCAGAAAATATTTGGAAAAGCATTCTTTTGACTTGTACCACACCACAGATAACCTGAACCATACATTACACTGCTGTGAAAACTGAAGAAATCACAATGCCAATAAACTTGTATTTATCAATGCCATTTGAGAATCATATGGTAAAGCCTGTATTTCACTGTTCACACATCAAATGTTCCTAAAGCTAAAATGGGCAAGCACATCCTGCATATAATATGAGATCATGATACACAAAATATTTTTTTGCAAGATGCTAAATAAATCCTTTCTTGTTATGGCAGTAACAGTTTTGTAACCAACTTGGTTACATTTCACTTCACATCAGTCTCTTAAGATACTGTATTAAAATCATCACACCAGCAATAAATACTTAATGAGAAGTCCACTGTCACTCTGCTGCCGCTAGAACATGAGATTACAGCAGCACATGGGAGAAGTCTTCTGCTGACACCACACTGTGAGATTCAACATACACTCACATGCATTTCCTTCAAACAGTGAAACATAGATGTCTCAGTCTCATCTATACAACAGGAGGCAAAGGTTGGGAATACATAATACAATAATGCTAAGTGTTGTTCTTGAGACTAGATATTGATCCTTCTATAAAAATCCATATGAATCTGAGTATTTGCTCTCTAATGAGAAGAAATATCTTGCTGCCTAGTTCGGACATACAGGAGGCTTCAGCAGCCTCTCATTTAATTGTTCTGCAACTCTTTGTTAGGTTGCAATAAATGCCAAAATGTTACAAATCCAATTCAGCCTGCTGCAGAACCTGGAAGTGAGTGGCATTCCAGCATGCCTTTTTTTTTTGGTAAAAGCCTAAAAAGTTATCAAACTGATGAATCTGCCATGCAAATGAGATCTGTGTAATTCAAATGCATGGCAGAGTATCAACATTTATATAAACAAGCAGTACCTCATACATAATAGTCTACAGTATACCTATTTAACTTTCCATTTGATTTTGAATCTAGGGTTTCAATCGTGAACAAACAAGTAAGAAGAATGTTCTCCACCGAAAGCCAATGAATTACCTCCCTGCTTGTAATGTCAGCAATGCACACAACGAATACATTGGCCTGCCGTGACAAACAGTCTGCCTCCTTGCGTCAAATTCTTCAATGCATTCGTTCATTTCCATCCCATTAGGAACTTAATATGTATAAGTATTTATTTTTTTAATTTATAATTTTATGTCAAAAAATCCCACTTGCTTGACTAAAATACCTTGTAAGCACAGTGGTGTATGGCAGTACAATACTGAAGACACAAGTCATTTGTGATCACCGTTGTCTCCGTAAGAGCAAGGGTTTTATCTGATATGCTGCACAATCAAGGGAGGGGTCAATTATTGCTTCTCCAATTGTTTTCATTTTAAATATCGAAAAAAAAAAAATCAGGTCATGAAAAAATCATTACATATCATGAAATGAGGACAGGCAAAAGAAAAACATACCATTGTTTTGGACCCAACACTGATTGATTGGCATCTGGAACAGTTCTTAAGATTACATCAATACACAAGTCATTAATGAAGTAATAAATTAAGACGATTCTATGTGCCGACTTTCGTTAATTGGGCCGTTCCCCAACTTCCTGTTGGCACCGATTTGCGGCATGAATTGCGAACTCTGCCAGAGGATTAGATGCCACACTGGGCTCTGCTCGGCCAGCGCTCCTCCTGCCTGCGGCGTTGGACCGGTGGTGACCGCCCTCTCCTACACCTTGATTTGAAGACTCATCATAACCAGAGTCTGAGGATGAGTCACTGTAAGATTTGGATAGTTTGCTACCTTTCATACCACTGCTGCTATCCTCACATCCACCAGCAGCACCATCCCCCGTCCCAGGGCCCATACCAGCAGATGCAACTGCTGCCTTTTCTTGCTGTTGATTCTTGCAACCACGGCATGGCTTCAGAAATCTCGGATCCACTATTACAGCACCATATGGTCCTTTGAAAATTGTGCCACAGCAAACCTTTTCTCTAAATGAAACAAATTTTGGATATAAAATTACACACATTAACAACAACCTAATAACTGTGCACAAAGAATGATCACAAACACACACATGCAAAGATGCACATGCATATTTAAAGTACCCTCAGAACATCTTCAGGGGGATGTTTGAAGACTTCAAGGCTCCCATGGAGCAGTGTGTAAGCTTCCAATGGAAACTACCTTCAAGGGAATAGCATTTAGAATAAAGCACTTTTTTAAAACTTGTCTCATTACACAATAACCTCATATTATTTTCCTCCCCAGCCCCCATTATTAGTGTTCAGCTAATCCATTAACCTTTGCTTCTAAGACGTCTGCCAGCAATGTCAGAGTTGCCACTAATGGTATTCACTGCACAAAATAATGGCGTCTTTTGCTACCCATTATGTGCCATTTCAAGTGATCCTTCATAAACACTATCACAGTGTTACAAAGGGGTTACTCAAAATTTCTGAGAATTTATTCGTAATAATATGAATACTTATTTTAAATCCTAATTTCCACTGTCACGTTCGAAGTAGTCACCTTGGGCTTGTATACAATGATCCCAGCAATTTTGCCATTTTTGGAAGCACCCAGTGAAGTCTGCTGGCGTTAATGTGTTTAGTACCTGTTGCGATTCTGCTTGGATCTCTTCAATGGATATGAAATGCCACTCTTTCAACCGGAGTTTCATTTTAGGGAACACACAGAAATCGCAGGGGGCCAGGTCAGGTGAGTAGGCAGGGTGGGGTACAGTGGTCATGTTACTGTTTGTCAGGAATTCCCTCACAATGAGCCAGGTGTGTGCAGGCGCATTCTCATGGTGCAACAATAAGTCCCTGTTCTTCCACATCTCAGGCCGTTTGTGCCTCACTTTCCCTCAGTTGTCTCAAAATCTCGCAGTAAAAATTCCCATTGACAGTCTGACAAGGTGGAACAAACTCCTTATGCAAAATTCCTCTAATGTCAAAAAAAATGATCAGCATTTCCTTGAAGTTGCTGTGAACTTGGTGCGCTTTTTTCGGTCATGGAGAGGACGGCGTCTTCCATTGCGAAGACTGCTGCTTTGTTTCTGGGTCATAACTGTACAGCCATGTTTCATCACCAGTTATGACCGTGGACAGGAAGTTAGGATCACGTCTAACTGCTCTTTGCAGCTTGGTGCACACCTGGACCAAATGGTTTCACTGATCATTGTTCAAGAGATGAGGAACAAACTTTGCTGCAATTCGACTCATGTTCAGTTCATCTACTAGAATGCGATGACATGACCCATATGACAGTCCAATGCGATTACAAACATCGTGGATAGTCTTGTCTTCTGTCTTCTAGGATAACTTCACGCACTTTCGCAATCATTTCCAGAGTTGTGTATGTGGACGGTCGAACAGAATGTTTACAAACTTCCACAGATTCCCAACCATCTTCGAAATGCTTAAACCACCCAAATATTCTTGCTTGCCTTAAAGCTTGCTCACCAAAGGCCTCCTTTAGCATTCAGTGGGTTCCAGCTGCAGTTTTGTTGAGCTTGAAGCAAAATTTAATGCAAATTCTGTGCTCCTTAACACCCACCATTTTGATATTAGCAGACACACATGAATATGGTGTAAAGAAAACAGTCAAAACTCAGAAACACATATGCTTATAAAGACGCAAGTTGACTAACGGTTGAAAAATACAGCAAGAGGCACCTAGCAGGGCTAGTTTGTAGCGCTAATGGCTTGCGCAGTATATTCAAATTCTCGGAAATTTTGGGTAGTACTTCATATACTTCCCCTGATGAATGGTAAGAAGCAACAGCTAATACAGCAAAAGTGATTTCACATTTTCTCACATTTTATGTACATTTCATACAGTCCCAGCCACATGCCCATAATCACAATGTTACATTTCCCCAGAAATTACATTCAATTGTTTCACATTTTCCTGGAATTTACATTTCATGTTCCTAGTCCCAGCTACAGAACACACTTAACTTTATGTTTTATAGTTTTCTTCTCAGAATTTTTATTTGCATCTGGTAAGTCACTGAATCTCCCAAAACCAAACAGTGAAGTAGTTAAGAAAGCACCTGTATAAATGGCAGTCGGTTCTAACAGAACAGGCATCAAATTTCAAATCATCAACAGTAGTTGACACTAGTCGATTGTACAAGGAAATACCGCTGTGCATCTTTAGTCTTGAATTGTACATCAGTTTTTACAGACCAACTTATATTGTGGAATGAACTAAATATCAGTAAGGGTGAAATATATATTAAAAAAGTGGAAATAATTTACAGCGAGTTAACATAACACATCTGAGTGCAAGCTGATGCACATACTGGAACACGTGTTGACCTGGCATTGAAGTTGGAACTTCCAATGTCCACATTAAACACAACTGTGAATAACATGAAGCAAATGAACAAGTTATATACAATGTGGGACATTCTGCCAGCATCAGAAATAACTGAAATACTCATCACTGGAGAAATGCAATCTGCTGTTCCTTACTGTTTTGGTTATGATCAAAATACATCACCGGGTTACTGTCTTTACTTTGTGACTGGCAACAACCAACCAAACCACCCCCCCTCCCACAAAATCTTTTTTGCTGTTTTCAGTTTAAAATGTGAGTACCCAGCTACTTGTGTGCACCCACAGTGACAAAAATGTAAGGCGGTTGTTCCCAATATGTATATGTGCACGACACTGTGTGCAGATTGCAACAATGTTCCAAAATTCAGTATTTTATGCTTGGACAAGGCCTGTAGTTACAAGGCAACCCACTTTCTTTTAGAGTGCATAATTCTCATTTCCCAGATTTTACACCACTTCTAGGTGGTCCACACAAAAATGAAACATCAGGATATTACAGCAGTAGCTATGCAGTCAACCAGTTACTCATACCTCAATTACTCTAAACACACACGATAGTAGGATGAACCAAATGTAAGGTGACCTGATTTTTACACACCAAAAAAAAAAAAAAGAAACAAAACAGTAATATTTCTAGCACTTGAATGATCCTGCTGCATGTTCCAAAACCCAGCTACTCCTGCCAAAACTGAGCTACCACTCCAACCTGGCGTAAACAGGTTGCCCATGACAATTGACAGGCCATTGTCATTTTGCTACCAGCTATATTTATCTGCACATGGTTAAGGTTCAAAATGCTGAGGAAAGGCACATAAGCAGAACTAATGTACAGAATGTAGCACGCTGCTCTTTCATAGTAAAATATGCCATTAACACTCTATACTCAAGTAACATTACTTCCTGTATCAACCGTATCCATACAGGGAGGGTCAAATAAGTGCACTGGACAGAGTGCAAAAGAAAGCAGACAAATTTGCACATATCGAACAGTCCGAACTGGGAAACTTTGGCGTCGCTTAAAAGTTATCACGCTTATGTGCCCTCTTCAAAGCCTACTCTGGGGAACCCGCGTGGAAGCCTAATGGTGACACATTACAACGGCCACACTATCTGAGCAGGGTAGTAGATCATGAAAAGAAAATTAGGAGTAGGAGACAAAGGACGGATATAGGGAAATATTCTTTTGTAAATAGGACCATCCAACATTGGAACCAGTTACCGGCAGAAGTGTTAGGAATTCTCCCCCACAAACCAATCACTTTTAAAAAGAGGGTAAGGAAAGTGATAATTGAGTTGAATTAAAAGGAAGTAAAGTGTGTTGGAAATCTTCAAAAATTGGAGAGAAGAGGCATTTAGGGAAGTGAAAAGTCTAAATTTAAGGGAAAGGTTATTTAACGTGGAGTGTAGCAATGTGCAATAAAGTGAAGTGAACGAAGCAAATATGTGTATTGTTTTTTTTATATACGAAGGCTGTCTAAAAAGTATCCGACCTTGAATTTTCCCGCGCACAGTAGTGATGCTAGGGCGGCGCCACTGTGCACAGCGGTAGGAGACAGCTTAATGCGCATGCTGGAATTTTTTCTCCGCGTTAGAGTGTGCCAATCGCTGCCTGCTGGCCGCCGAGTGAGGTGCTGTTATACGTGTTCGTCAGATTTGTGATTTCTCTCACG
>Ga0123355_10002500_pt1 | contig 26076 bp, 17 predicted proteins | sample TergutEmb28metaG_3_FD_89872 | JGI IMG/M metagenome (GOLD analysis project Ga0123355, IMG submission 89872) | Embiratermes neotenicus P1 segment gut microbial communities from Petit-Saut dam, French Guiana - Emb289 P1 | ecosystem: Host-associated > Arthropoda: Insects > Digestive system > Gut ...
ATACATATGCTTTACCCCCAAAATCGCTAGATATTGACGCTTGTACGGGAGTTATTGTAACACATAACGTCTATTTTATCCAGTGTTTTCAGCACTTTCGCGGTTTTACCGCAGACCCTAATTAGTGAAAAGTAGAAAGGATGATAATTGTGTCGATAATGATACCGATTGTCGCGATTTTAGCAATTGCTATTGTTTGGGCAATATTTAGATACTTCCATTCAAAAAAACAGTTGAGTTCCAAAAAAATAGTTTGCTTATTTCTTGATGAAAAATTAACAGATTATGCAGTAACCTTATTGTTCACAGTGTGTGGTGTGCTTTTTGCATTAATGTTAACTAACATGGATGCCGCAAATACTAACCAATCAAATGCTGCTATAGTTCTCAATGCCCTTGAGCAAGAAAGTCGTGAGGTTGAGGGGCATATAACAGAATTTTTTTTGCCGGAATTTCTGCAAATGCACTATGCCGGAGTTGACGATGAGAAAATTCTCTATCTATACAACGCTCAACCAATAGTGCCTGTTGTTGCATTTAGCATTGCTCTAAATAGCGAGTTGGTTATTACTAACATCAACCCATCTGTGTATGCGGCACTAATCTCTGCGTACAGGTCATCTATTACAAGTTTTGGACGACTTCAAAACGTAACCTCGGTAGACATTCTTATATATGAATTGGAAGTATTGAGAGATACAATGGTTTTTACCCAAGCTATTATTGGACTTCAATTGGATTATCCGACCAAAAATGCTGAAAGAATGCAGGTGAAAATTTCCAAAGCACTTCACATTTTGCAACAATAACAACTAATTATTTTGTGGTGAATATATCTGCCCTGGCTCGGTGGCGATATTGGGTTCAGTAGCTTCGACCAACTCGCCGCCAAGTGGTTCTTCTAGCTGCACCCGCCGCTTGCAGCATGCCGACATTACCTTGTCGAAAAGCTCTTGCATATCAAAGTTCTTTTTGCAGTAGTAAATGGGTAGTAAGTTCAACAGATACTATTATGAGCGTGCTTGTGGTTCTAAGGGCTTGTGAGATAACCGCTAGTGTTCAAAATGAGCACTTTCATTTTTTTACTGCAAATTTCAACAAAACATCCTTCTCATTATCAATCGCCCCATCTATAACCATATCCAGAAGTCGGGATAATGTAGCACCGATTTCTGTACCATCGGTAATGCCAACGGCTATTAAATCTCTACCATCAACAGCCAAATCCTTTAACGAAAAACACTGCTGTTTCTCTATGACATCGTCAAGAACCTTTGTAAACTCATCGAGTTGCTTTAACTGATCGGAACGTCGGAAATCTGACTTTCCTAGAGAATCAGCCCTTATGATAACAATCAACTTTCGAAGCATATCTTCGCCGATTTTGTTTAGCAATCGTCTGATATACTTTTCTTTTGGGATAACATCAATGTTATGATAAAGTATTAGAGTGGTCACAGTTTTGAGTGTACTATTATCATACTTCAAACGATTGAGAATTACTCTTGCCATATCAGCGCTAACCTGTGGATGACCATAGAAATGACCGATGCCGTCTGCGTCTTCTGTGTAGCATTCAGGTTTTGCGACATCATGAAGAAGCATCGCGAGCCGTAAAGTTGCGTCCGGTGGTGAGTTGACAATGCACTCTACAGTATGTCCCCAAACATCTAAATAATGATAGTTGCTATTTTGAATAAAACCAACCATGCCATTAATTTCTGGGATGAAGACTTCAAAAATCGGCGTATATGAAAGCAATATATTCCTTGCACCATCCCCGACAATTAGCTTATTCAATTCAACAGCAATACGTTCAACAGCGATATTTCTTAATAGTTCTTTATTACGAAAAAGAGCGTCCGATGTTTCCCGCTCTATTTCGAAACCGAGTACTGAAGCAAAACGCAATGCACGCATTATTCGCAGTGCGTCTTCTTGAAATCTCTTATCAGCATCACCAACGCAGCGAATTATCCGGTTTTCTATATCTGAAATACCGCCGAAGTAATCAATAACACCATCTCTCGGATTATATGCCATTGCATTGATTGTAAAGTCTCGTCTGGAAAGGTCATGCTTCAAATCACTTGTAAACTCAACATTATCAGGACGCCTATTATCAGTATACACACCGTCAATTCGATAAGTTGTTACTTCATAAGACTTATGATTAACTCTGAGCGTAATTGTGCCATGCTGTAATCCGGTTTCGATTATACCAAATCCATCAAAACATTTAGCTGTCTGCTCAGGCAAAGCCGACGTGCAAATATCCCAATCATCCGGAACCTTACCCAAAACAGCATCACGAACACAACCCCCGACAGCATAGGCTTCAAACCCATTGCGCTCAAGGGTATCAATGATAAAACGAACATCATCAGAAATGCAGATATTCATAAATTATAACCCTCTCCATATTCACCGTCATTCTGCGACGACCCGCAGAATGACGTTAGCTTTTCATGGACTGTTTGACATTACCATAAACGTAACTAGTCACAGATTAGCCGTAATCAAGCGGTATGTCTCGGATTTTTCGCGTATGTAGGGCGATGAGACCCGTTCTAGCGAAAAATTCGGGACATATTGCTTGATGGAGGCGGATGGTATGCGTAGTGTGATTAGTAACCCATAAACTCAACTCAAATTGTAACACGAACAACAATTCTTGTATATCCTAGAATTATCCTGTATAATAATGTTGATAAAATTGACAAGAAAGAAGACAAATTAATGATATTAAAAGTAGAGGGACTTACGAAACATTTTGATAAGAAAACAGTACTGGAGAACGCATCATACGACTTTGGACAAGGAAAAATTTACGGGCTGCTGGGAAGAAATGGGGCAGGTAAGACAACAATGTTCAACTGCCTTGTTGGTAATATGACACCTGATAGTGGTGAAGTGTTCATGGATTTCAACGAAGATGGTAATATACGAACAGCCACATTTGATGATATTGGATTTGTGTTTACAGACCCGCACCTACCTGAATTCATGACAGGTCAAGAATTTTTGAAGTACTTCATTGATATCAGCAAAGATAAAATCAAAGATAATGTAGATTTAGATCAAGCATTTGCTCTAATTGATTTTGATAATACGGATAGACATAAACTCATCCGTGAGTATTCTCATGGAATGAAAAATAAATTGCAAATGTTGGCATTTCTGATTTTGCGCCCACATGTGATATTGCTCGACGAACCATTAGCATCCTTTGATGTTGTTGCTGCACTTCAAATGAAAAACCTTATAGAATCAATCAAAAAAGACCACATAATTATATTTTCGACCCATATTCTTCCACTTGCTCAAGACCTATGTGATGAAATCGTAATTTTACACAATGGCAAATTGTCGGCACTAGATCCGGAGAAAATGAACGACAAAGACTTTGAGGAAGAAATTGTTAAGCAACTGACAAAGGAAGAAGCCGATGATTAATTTGATTATATTATCCCTGCAAGTAAGATTTACAATAATGTCTAACCGCCTAGTGTTTTTATTAAGACGCATTCCGCTTTTGGGCAAAGGGATACCGCAAAGTTTATATGGTAAATCAGAAGCAAAAATGGTATTTACGGTTCTTGGCGTACTCCATATACTCAATATGAGATTGATGCTGCACTTAGCCTACATGGCAATTTTGCTTATTACCGGAATTGTGCTGAGTCAGGCGAGTGCGATGGGTGGGATTTTTGAATTTCTAGGCTCAACGGAGTCATTTGCAAACATTGATTTTCAAAATGTTATGCTCTATGCACTAACCTCTTGGTTTTTCTTTAGTTTCGTAGGAGCTCCGCTTTATAGTATACTTGTTGGTGGACGCAATCATAAAAACGATAATAATATGATAAATTATATGAGGGCAAATCCGGCGAAATATGCTCAGTCTCGTATATTTTTGGACCGCATAGGTGATTTGATATTGTTTCTCCCAACTCTCCTGATTGTTTTTGCGATAGCCGGGCTTCCCATGTGGGGTGCTCTGATTACGCTTTTGATATTCACATCTTGTCGACTACTGGGCGAAACCCTTAATCTGTGGTTATACAAAATATGCGGTAAACATTTAGGACAAATACCTCTATCTTACATTATTGCGGTACCTGTTTATTTATTGGGGTTTACCGGTCCATACTTTTTTGGAGTGCTTCCGCTATCTACCATTTTTAATAATTTCTTTGCATCCACCGGTATATTGATAGCGAGTATTGTTATTGGTCTATTTGCATTACACTACATCAAGAATTATCAGCTCTATATGAACCTGTTGAAAGACAAACTGTATATTCTGGAAGCATATTATCAAAAACATGCTCAGGCAACCGCAGGTGGTGCAACCCTTGCCGTAGCAAAGAACTGGAGTAAAGACGTTACATTTGAGAATTTAGAAGAGGATAAATTCTCGCATAAATCCGGTTTTGCGTACTTAAATGCCATCTTTTTCAGTAGACACTGGAACTTCTTTAGGAAAAAGATATTGACCCGTTGCCTGATATTCCTTGCACCATTAGCCATTGTGATATTGTTGGCTATATATAGTCTTATCTTAGGCGAACCACTATATAGAACAATATACGTTCTGGTAACAGATATTGTGCCTGCCTATCAAACAGCAATGTATGATATGACCCCTATACTTTTCTTCATTCTTTCAATGGCATCAGTTGGCAGAGTGGTCACACTTTCCATTTTCTCCAACTGCGACATACACATGATGCATTATCCATACTATAGAACAAGCAAGACGATACTTGCATCATTCAGGTCGCGATACATGATGATTTTTGCTTACAATACGCTTATAACAACAACAATCTTTGTGTCTATGATGGGAATTATAGTTCTGATTTTCGGTTATATTGATATAGCTAGTGCGGGCGTGTTTTTCCTTGCGTTGACAGCGATGAGTGCATTTTTCTCATTTAGCGATTTGTTCCTATACTATGTCATTCAACCATATGATTCAGGCGGGAAAGATAAAAGCATTCTGCACAAAGTGATAAATGGTGGCATGGGTATACTGGCGTGGCAGTTTTTATTTAACATCAGAGTAGGATTGAATGTGTTTACAATTGGGCTTGTTGGAGCGGTAGTTGTTTATCTCTTAATCGGGTCTGTATTACTGATGCTGCTCGCACCGAAAAGGTTCAAATTGCGGTAATGGAAATTTTATCAAAAACGCAAGGGAATGTTTCGTCCCTTGCGTTTTTGCGTTTTAAGAAATGAGATTACAATGAAATGCCAATATATACGCCTATGTAGCGGATTAGTATTCCTGCAACTAAGCCGAGGAATGGGTTTTTGGTTAATGCGGTAATGGCCAGAGCTGTTGCAGCTTGACCTGTGTAACCTGTTGCAAAAGAACTGTTGAGGTTTGGCACGAATGTTGAGAAGAATCCGATAATGAACAAGAAACCTGCGATTGCTTGAACAGGAATGTATTTAACTGCCTTTGTCATTAGTCCGAGCAATAACAAGAGACCGCAAAGAATCATCATTACAGCACCTGCGAGAATCGGCCACGGTGCAGCAGCTGTTGCTGAGATAATAGCACCTACAGGTGCACCACCAAAGATGACACTTGGAATATCAGCAAGACTATTTATAACGGTTAAGTGATCCATATTCTGAGCTACACCACCCATGTTTGCGGTGATATTACCAAATGCTATGTTTGTACCGATATTCAAACTTATGAACGCTAGTGCAAAATAAAAGGCATAGAAACCAAACTTAGGTTTCATGATTTTGAAATCTGCCCAATATTTTTTTGTCCAGAATTTTGGGTTTTCTGTTTGTTTCATGTCGCCGACATAGCCATCGTCTTTTGAAACTTTGGCGATATCAATGCGACGCCCTCTTTTTCCGGTTTTTGGATCTTTTTGCAAAAGAACAAAGTCGAGTGTGGCAAGTGTTACAGAAACTGCAATGACGTAAACTAGACGATGAGGGCTTGGGAAAAAATGAAGGAAGATTACATGTGTAGCAAGTGCACTGATAAAAGCAATTGCACTTGTGCGTTTTGCTTGCTTAAACATGTCAATGCTAATACCTGCGACCATGAGACCAACACCCGCCATCATGCCGTTAACAACTGCAACGCCTGCAAATTCTGCAATGCTTGTAACAGCACCTGTTAGCCCGAGAGGCACCATTACGACGACAGCAATTAGTAGTGCGGCGATACGTTCATTTACATTCTTCATGAAATGCGAGACAGTCAGTATTGAAGACTGACCTGAGATGGGTGTTATTGACCCGGTCAAAAGATTACCAACTGCACCGACGAAAAATGCGAAAGCCGTCGGCTTCATTTTGTAACCTTGTGCTGCTGCCCAAGCGAGCATGGTTAAACCATTGATTGCGACAAATACGACTGCGATGACGAATACCGATAGATCTTGGAACATGGAAAATACCTCTCTTTTATTTTATTGAGATTTCTGCGCAAAAACCTCATTTGACACAATGACCGCATTATACTTTATACTTCTAATGTTGTAAAACTAAAAGTAGTAACATCGAAGAGTCCCATATCCGTGAGTTTCAGCTCCGGAATTACAGGCAATGCCATAAAACTGAGAGTCATTAATGGATCGACATTTTTATCAATTCCAAGCTCGTTATGGGCAACATCATGAATATCTGAGAGCTTCTTGTCAACCCATTCACCACTTTGAGCACTCATGATTCCGCCGATGGGCAGGGGCATTGACTCAACCACAGCACCATCTTTTGCCAAAACAACACCGCCACCTTGAGAAATAAGACTTTCAACAGCAAAAGTTATGTCATTATCAGATGTACCTGTTGTAATGATATTGTGCGAATCATGTGCAACTGATAAAGCTATTGCACCCGCTTTGATTCCGTACCCACGCAGTAGCGCAACGGCAACATTTCCGGTGTTTTGGTGTCTCTCTACTACAGCAAGTTTAACAATATCAACCTTGTTGTCATAAACAAAGTCACAATTATCATCTAGTGTGACTGTTGCAGTTCCTTTTCCTGTAGCAACGCCGCCCGGCAAGATATCAATGACGTGAACATGATTACTTTTGAGATTAAGTTTCAATTTTTTTTCAGAGAAATCCTTAACATGAAAGCTGCTTTCCATGGCAGAGCTATCATATCGAGTGACGGGAGGGAGATACTTGCCGTCATTTGCAACTAAAGTACCCTTGATATAGACTTGGCGGACATTGAAATCGGACAAATCGTCCAAAAGAACAATATCAGCTCTGAGTCCGGGAGCAATTGCCCCTCTGTCGGATAAACCAAAGCATGCTGCAGCATTTCTTGTAGCCATACCAATTGCGGCAATCGGATCAATACCGTGACGCACGCAAATGCGTAAATGATCATCCAAATGGCCATGCTCAAAAATCGTTTTAGGTTGTCGGTCATCAGAACAAAGTAGACATCTTGAAATGTTTTCAGGAGTCACACCGGTGAGTAATATCTCTAAATCATGACAGGCAGAACCTTGACGCATGAGAATATACATGCCTCGTGAAATGCGTTCATGCATTCCCTCAACTGTTGTACACTCATGGTCGGTGGATATCCCGGCTGCTGAATATGCATTTAGCGAAAGTCCGGAAAGTCCGGGACTATGCCCATCTATATGCACACCAGCTTCATGAGCAACAATGAGTCGGTCAAGGGCAGAGTCGGTAGCAAATGCGACACCCGGAAAATCCATAAATTCAGCAAGACCTAAAAGCTGACGATCTTTGAATGCTTCTTTCATGTCACTTGCCGATATGGCAGCTCCGGCATGTTCAAATGTGGTGGCCGGAACACATGATGGTAGCATATATTTTATATCGAGAACTGTTTCATTTGCAGCATTGATCATATACTCAACAGCTTCAAGTCCTTTGACGTTAGCAATCTCGTGGGGGTCGGCAATAATTGTAGTGCCACCGCGAGGAACTAAAAGACGTCCTATTTCCTCGGGTGTTACGTGAGAAGATTCTATATGGATATGACTATCAATAAACCCCGGTGCAGCGAACTTGCCATCTGCGTCATGTTCGACTATGCCCGTATACGAGCCAACACCTGCAATACGACCATCAACAATAGCAATGTCTCCTTTAATGACAGTACCACCGTATACATCAACGACACTTGCATTCTTAATAACCAGCTCTGCAGGAATACGCCCGGCGGTGGTGTCAATTAATATTTTTAGTTCGTCTCTTGTCATGAAAACGACCATTCCTCTCCATTTGTTTACAAATATGACTTATTAAATTAGGTACATTATATATAAAAGAAGAATGATTGCCAAGAGAAAAATAATATCCTTTTTAATAAAGCAGTGATTCGTGCTAAGTGCGGAAATATCAACATTAATACACTGTGAAATTATGATAAAATATGGTCGCGTCATGAAAGCGTGTTAAATCTACGTATGAAGCTTACCTTGCTATTTAATGTTGTGTTTTGTATAATCATATATGAAAAACGCTATATTCAAGTGCACATGATGAAAGGATTGAATATATAATGAAACACACAGAAAAAAAGAAAACAATACTTATCACTGGCACAAACCGTGGACTTGGTTTATCTCTAACGAAAGAGTTTCTGCGTCATGGTTTTATTGTATTTGCAGGAGTGTATAAATTAACAACACAAGGTTCAGAAATCCAGAAAATGAAAGATAATGAAAACTTGCATATAATCGAAATGGACGTCAAAGACACGAGCTCTGTTGAGAAAGCAGCAGAGTGTGTAGGCTCATTAACTCAATCATTAGACGTTCTTATCAACAACGCAGGAATACTATGTAAAGAGTCGTATTATAGAAAAAGCAATACAATATTCGATGAGCTTGATATTGACTCAATGATGGACTCATACGATGTGAACGCACTTGGTGCTGTGAGAGTTGCGAATGCATTTAGTCATTTGCTGATGAAAGGTGAAGACAAACTGCTGATTAATATATCATCAGATGCAGCATGTCTCACGATTGGTTCGACAGACTGGTTTGGATATCGCATGTCAAAAGCTGCAATGAACATGGCAGGATCTTTAATTCACAACGAATATGTCAAACATGGCGGAAGAGTATGGCAGATACATCCGGGATGGATGCAGACATATATGCATGGCGAAAAAGCCGACAATGCAGTTCACTCATCAGATTTTGCAGCGGAGCACATATATAAACTGGTTATGGAATCAGAATCACAAAAATCAGAGAGCTTACAGTTCACAGACATTCACGGCAGACCAATGCCATGGTAGCATTTAATGCTAATCCCCATTTAATGTATACAACCTTTTCGGTATATTTTCTGCCATGCAATGCGCCAAAACCTTGAAAGGTTATTGACATTCCAGCGTTTTTGTCGCATCGCCTGACAAAAAAATATCCGCGCAAATATAATACACTTTTTATCTCCCCCCACTTAACGCATTTGGCGTTTGAAGTGGGGGGTCTTTTGAGCTTAATCGCCTCTAATGCTCCTTTGAATTTAATGTACTTGCGCGTGAAAATTCATAGTAATCTTCAAAATGAAACTGCGAGTATTTAACAAATTATTAACAAATCCCTCTCAAGGATACGGTGTACTGTAAGAATGAAAATCTGACGGATACAATATTAATTTGCAAAAAACGGACGAATAAAGTGCAAAATGAAATGTCGAAATCGGGTGAAAGTGTATGAAGATTAGTGCAAAACGCACAAGTAACGCGCACATATAATCAAAAACCGCACAACAACAACAAATAAAAGTTGATTAAAAATGTCGAAATATCTTGACATGGTACAGATTATGTAGTAGATTGTGTGCAAGCAAAAATTCACAATATGTTCACAATGACTGTAACATATAGAACTCGCTACTAATGTTATTTGCTGTGGTAAATGCAAAAGAATTAAGCAAAATGCAGCAAAAAAGAAACATTATAATTGGTGTATAAAATAACACCATTAATTGGGTTATGATAATAGGTAATGTAAAGTAATCAATGATGATATAAGGAGGACTTATAATGAGAGAATCTAACCAAAGAAAAAAAGGCTATTGGCAAAAAAGAAGAGCGATAGCATTAGTAACTATGCTTGTGATGTTATTCTCCCTAACAAACATAGCTGCAGTATTTGTAGCAGAAGCACCGTATGATGAAATACCAAATGAATATGTTGTTGATCCTGGTTACGACAATGCAGTAAAAGATGAAATAAATGATGACGACTCGCTGCTTCTTATTGAGGATGCTGATGCTAAAGCGGCAGAATCGTTATATACAGCTTATGAAACAGTCTCGATTGTGCCGACAAATGGAGCAGTTACTATAACCGTGAACTTCCCTGGTGTTGAAGGTGTCAATGTGCGTTACTTTGCAACGGGATTTGGGTGGTTTAATGTAGCAGCGAATGTAGGCAATCACTATACATTTGAAGTAGATGGTGCCCATCTTGGTGCAATCACTGTCATTAGTGTAAATAGAGGGAGCATGATTTACAACCATGCGATATCGGCTGCTGATTTAGCGGGGCATTACATTGTCAATGTTCCTGTTAGGACAATTACCGTAACTGGTATAAATGCTGTTGCTAATCTGGGTGTTGTAAACCCGGGTTGGGTATACGGAATGTCAGCTGCTAATGTAGGTGTAGCAAATGTGTTCAATGTATTTGATAATGGCGACCCGTACGCTGTGATTGTAGGAAGAAGTCATTTTCGCCCGATAACCATGATTCCGAATGCTGAAGGCAATTTATGGATTCCAACAACTGTATTCGTTGACATTCCTATTCCAGAAGGGGTAACTAACATCAGTCTGTTCAATTATGGCATGGGTACAAGGGTCACGCCGGAAGTGCGTTTTAACCATGCTATGGGAAGCTATGTTATAAACTTATTTAATAATGGTACTGAAGGAAGACTATTCTTTAATTTTTGCTGCGAAAGATACGAGATAGACTTCATGCTTGACGGCACAAATCCGTTTCCCACCGACCTTGAATGCTGGTGCTGTCCTGGAAATATAGGTCACCCATGCGAACCTTGTCCTGACTGCGGTGAGTGTGAGAATTGTAGTGATTGCTTAGAGTTTCGTTGGAATATGTTCAACAATGGTCCTGGCGGATATCCAAGTAGAGTTAATAATAATATTGCTAGTGTGATTCGCATGTGGACAGGCTTTGGACCTCTTGACGGTGGAAATAGATACATCCCGATTACAGCGATGAACACTATTACTGCTACTCTTCCAAATGGCGAATGTGCTATGGAGTTTGTAAGAGTTAGTCCAATTTGGAATAATCAGGGCTTCTTCAACATGATTGATGTAAATAGAAATGCTCCATGGCAAAGAATTTATCTAACCATAACTGTATGTGGTGAAGACTACGGAGCGATTCTTGTCAATAGTAGATATTTCTCATTAGACATATTTAATAATGGTCCAGAAGGCACAAGACCGTATTTCAATCAGTCGCTGGCAGATGCGGGTCTGATTCGCATGTGGACACGTTTAGGCGAAATGAATGCTGATGTGTCGTACACAGAGATGACTGCTGTTTTCCCGGATGGCACAAATGCAATGGAATTCATCAGAGTCAATGAAGTTGACGGATTGGTAAGATCTATTGATGCTGTTCAAAACAACGCGTGGGAATTTATCTATTTCTCAATGACTGTACATGGTCAAACTGTCGAGATGAGATTACACAACGCTAGCTATACACCGGCTGCAACTAGTCACACTGTAACTTTCATAATAGGAGAAGGTGGCGCTGCAGAAACAAGAGAACAGCCAATATGTGATGGTATGTCAATAACAGAAATGCATCTTTATCCATCAGGCGCATTATCACTTGAAACACCATTATCAGGTTGGCGTTTCGTTGGGTGGCTTCCGGAAAATCCTGTAGGCATATTCCCGACGGGTTCTATGGAGTTTACAGCAATTTTTGAGCCCGATGATACCGAATCTGTCATTCCGTCGGTCAATGTGATTTTTAACGCAGGTGATGGCACAGGAACAATGGTGGATGAGGCAGTTCCGACAGGAGGAAACTTTACATTACCGGCAAATGGTTTTACAGCACCTGACGGCTACGAATTCCATGGTTGGTTTGTAACAGGCTATGCAGATCCACATGGTTTTTTGAACCCAGGCGATGTAATTGCAGTTGGAACATGGCCAGACACTTCAGTCGTTGTGACTGCCGTGTGGATTCAGTTAATTCAGATGACTACTGTCAATTTTGATTCAGGCGATGGTACTGGAACAATGACAAGTGTCGACGTTGCAAATGGAAGCAGCTTTATACTACCTGACAACGCGTTTGAAGCACCTCTCGGTTATGAATTTTATGCATGGTGGTTGTCTGGTTATTCAGATCCGCTTGGCACAGTGGCACCAGGTGAAACCATTATGGTAGGTAACGGTCCTGTAACTGTACTTGCATTGTGGACTCCACAACTACGCGATGTATTTATCTCCTATGTACTAGATAATGGTGACGGCGAATTTACTTTTTGGACAGACAACCCAAACGAATATGGCATTTTACGTCATTATAGAGTACCTGTGAATACATATTTTAGCCTCGCACATGTTGCGGACAAAAACGTTATATTCGCTGATAGCGAAAACGAATACGAATTCAAGGGATGGGCTGTGTTTGTTCAAGAGGGAGTAGGAGAAAACATGACATTTCCTTATAATCCTGACTATCTAGATTTTGACACATCTGATCGAAATGGAACGGTCTTTATACCTATGCCGACACCTCCAGCTGATTTTGCACAACGTAGTATTTTTTATGGTCTTGAGAATGCAATTGAACTAATGGCAATATGGGTTGTCGCCGGCGCAGAAGAGAGTGCAGCGGCTACTCCTCCTCCATCATTAGTAGCTGGCGGACTTCCTGCAACCGGTATTGAAAGCAGCGTCACACTATGGTCAGTTCTGCTTATACTTGTAGCACTTACAACAACAATCAGAATTATAATGCTAAAAAAAGATAATATTAAAAAACTTTTTTATAAGTGATGTAATGTAGTTTTATCACACAATCATTAGTCAAATACTGAATATAAGCGAGTGGAGTTATACAGCCTCACTCGCTTATGTGCTTTTAAATTTATTACAACATTATGCATGTGAACCTGTCTTGCTATTTAGTGTCGGGTTTTGTATAATTACATGTAGTAATATTAACAATTAATGTAATGCGAGTTATCTGACTTTGAAGGTGGTACATTTGGTAGTGATGTGTTATTGTTTTCGGGTTAAATTGAAGGGGAGCTTTTGCTTATGTCAAAGACGGCAAATCAAAAGTTAAGAATTCTGTACTTGATGCAGATATTGCTTGATCATACAGATAATGCACATAAGCTGAAAGTAAATGAGCTGATGACTCGACTTAATGATGTGGGAATAACGGCAGATCGAAAGACCATTTATGATGATATTGAAGCACTCAGGCAATTCGGTGTCGATATAGTGATGAAAAAAGATATGGCGTATGGATATTATGTTGCCACTCGTGACTTTGAATTACCTGAGTTAAAACTTTTGGCAGACGCAGTGCAATCATCAAAGTTTATAACGGAGCGAAAAACAAGAGAGCTTATCAAGAAGCTTGAAGGTTTAATGAGTAAATATGATGCAGGTAAGCTACGGCGTCAAATCTATGTGCGCAATCGTGTTAAGAGCATGAATGAGAGTATCTATTACAGCGTTGACACGTTGCACGAAGCGATCTATGAAAACAAAAAGATCAGTTTCAAGTATTCAGATTACGATGTGCATAAGAATCGGGTTTTTCGTAGAGATGGAGAGCCTTACATTGTCAGCCCGGCTGCACTAACGTGGAGTGAGGAAAAGTATTATCTTATAGCATATTCAGACGAGCGCGATTCAACAATTCATTTTAGAGTAGACAAGATGAGCAAGGTTAAAATTTTAGATGAAGTTCGAGCTAGGAAGGCTACATATTTTAAACTTGCAGAATATTCGAAAAAAGTTTTCGGCATGTTTGGTGGAGAGGAAGCAAATGTTAGGCTCAGGATAAATAATAAACTAATCGGCGGTGTTATTGACCACTTCGGAAAAGATATAATAATGATACCCGATGGAGATACTCATTTTACGATTCAAGTAAGCATTGCATTGTCTCCAATTTTCTATGGATGGTTATTTCAATTTGGAGACTTATGTGAAGTGCTTGAGCCACAAAGTCTAAAAGATGATTTAAAAGAGCGAGCAGAAGCCTTTATTGCATCGCTATAGTCCCTGTACCCTAAAAAAGGAGCGGTATTACAAATGGAATTGATAGAGCGAATAACGCCATATCTCATTGTTGCCGGTAGTTCGGCTGCAATTTATGTATTCTTGGTTGTTGCAATCAGATTGTTTGGTAAAAAGGAGTTTTCCCAACTCTCAATATTTGATATTGTATTTATACTTCTCATAAGTAATGCTGTGCAAAACTCAATGATAGCAGCCAATTTCACATTTGTAGGAGGAGTCGTATCTGCAATCACGCTTTTTATAATTAACTATGTATTTAAAAATCTAATATACAAAATCCCCAAACTCTCCGAGTGGGTACAAGGACATCCTGTAATGCTGATTTACGAAGGCAAACTGTTACACGACAATATGAGTAAAGCTAGAGTGAGCGTAGCAGAGCTAGAAGAAGCTACAAGAGAGCATGGGATAAAATCACTAGATGATGTAAATTTAGCCGTTTTGGAACTCGATGGCAGTATAAGTATTGTATCTAATGATTACAAAAATCTATTAAAAAAGAAAAAACGTCGCTACAGCAACGAGGTTTAGTTGTAGGGGCTAAAAGTGTTCAGTATAAAATAATGGTTCTTCTGCTCAATGCCAAGCAAAAGAACCATTATTTATATTTTAATAACTAACCCCTACTGATGCGCTAGTCCGGTTTTACGTAGTGCGTAGCGGAATTTGACGAGTATTGGAAATACCGCTATGTGAAGTGCGATAAGGATCGCAAACTGTGGGAGTCTGGACAAAAGTAATGGTAGGTACGGGGTGCCAAAGAGATGAGAAAGTCCTAGTGTTGTTAACACCATGCCGCCTATTATTTGTGTTGAAAAAGCATTCATAATTGAATGTGGCCAAATTTTAAGATCTTCACGGTGAAGTATAAGTCCGTATAAAAACCCTGTTACAACACGAGCCAAAAATATTAGTAGGATTGGGGGAAGTCCCATAATAGGCCATCCCAGCAAGTCGGATGCGGCAAATGCGGCAAGTCCCCACAATGGACCAAACAACATACCCACACACATCATTGGGATAAAAGCGAGTGTGATGCGCATAGTGGGCAAGTTGACAATTGGTAGCAAACGCTCAAGTACAAAGGCCAATGCAATAAACATTGCAACCTGGCTAAGTACGCGTAACGTTGGCTTGCTGTTTGTGCGCCATGTGAATGCATCAAGTAGACGAAAAGATGCATATTCAGAACTGTTTTTTTCCATAAAAAATTCCTCCTTTGTGCTTGACCACAAAAGAGGCATTTCTTTTATGGCAGCGGATGCGAAATCACACCGCGGGCTTTCACCCTTCGTCCGACAGCGACCTCCCATCTGTCGGCACTTAACGCATGATTTCTACTCTGACAATTAAATTTTAGAGTTTGCGATGCCTATTGTACTTTAAAAACAATCAAAATGCAATGGGGAAATTATGATATTATTTAACCAGGGGGTGCAAATCCACTGTTGATGCCGGGCGTTAATAGGACATTTGATGAAAATTTCCAATGCAGACATTCTGCAAGAACAACGTACTTAATGCACTTTCGTGGATCTTCCGGTGTAAACATGTAGTGTTCACCACCACAATAAATTTGATAGTTATCATTATGCCCATAGGACATAGCGGGAACAGCCTCAACTGGAAAGAACAAGTTGACCTGTTGACCGGATATAGTACCATCGAAATGCCAACCTTTTGGGTCAGTTTTCATTGTACCAACTCCACTTTCAACCATACCACCACCCGGCTTGGGTGAGGGTGTGCGAACTTTTACTTTTTCAACTATGGGCTTCATATCTTCGCTGAGAGATTGCATTACATGCCTTGCTTGATCCCTGTACCAAAGAGATATTTCTGGTTCTGTAACACTGCCGGGGGTTGCAGTTAACTTGGAATCACGACCTATAGTCGCAGAGTTACCACAGGAAATACAGAAGATAGAGTTGCCTTTACTTGACATTGTGAATTCTGTGTTGCACTTAGGGCAATAAAAAAGAACCAAATGCAGCCCTTCAGCCAAGCGCCTCGCGTGAAATGTTTGCAATGGCTTCTTTGAGGGTAGTGGTACACCTTCTATTCCACTTAACCTTGCATCTATGGCATTATTAATTTGATCCACAGATAATGTTTTTGTATCATCCGTAGAAAAAAGGTTTTTGAAAGTAACGCGAACCCTACCGAATCGAACACCTTTGCGCCAATGGGAAATGCAGTTTTCCCCACCCTCAATATAACAACTGAGTATGGGTACATCAAACTTCTTTATCATCTTTCCGGTTGATTTATGCATACCCATGTAAGTGTTGCTACTGGAACAACGCCCCTCGGGAAATAGAAGAAGTCCATCACCACGTTTAAGGACAGTTTTAATTCCAATGATGGATTGCAAATCCGGGTCAAACATATTCTTTGGAATACATCCGCCCATTGGTAGAATTTTATTTAAGAAACGAATATTAAAATACTTTCTTGATACAACCGTGTTCAAGCGTTGTGGATAAAGGGGAAGCATTGCAAACAGAAAATCAATCATAGTATAATGGTTTGCCAAAACGATATATGCACCTTTTGGCATTTCAAGCTCACTACGGTCAATTTCCAATCTGAAGAACAGTTTCAACAGCGGGTATGCTAAGATGTATGCAATAAAATATATTAACGCATTGGGTTTTTTTACTTTCATAATTATCCTTATACGATTTTGTTAATAATACTAACCCCTGTTAAACATCGTAGTATCTTTGAGGTCTGTTTTCCCTTTGCCTACGTTAAAAATCCTTGAAAGGCACGGGCATTTCTGCGGATTTTTGCCTTGCCAAATGAAAAATAGCCACACAAAGCTATCAACGATTTTTAACAGGGATTAGTATAAAGTCTGGAAACAAGAGAAAACGCCAGACAAAATAGTGCTGCGAAATATGTCGCTCTATTTATTACCAGGTTTGGATAGGTATCTTTGCCTGAGTATGCCCATATACCAAGATATAAATCGGAGATGAAGAAAAATAATCCACCAAGTGCAAGAAAAACAGTGTAAATTGCAGGTGCGGCGATAAAGATTGATATAGCCTTTGCAGACATAAATACTACGATAACAGTATATACATTTATTTGTGCTTTCTCTTTGCCGATTTGCCACTTTCCTTTAATTTGGAAAACAAGCAATATAGCAACGAAAACAGCGAAAATTACGAACTCAAAAAACGAGACAGGATATATCAGATAGTATGAAATAAGTAAACAAATATGTACTAAACCAAAAAGTGTAATGCCGATTCTGTACTTGGTCAGGTTAGTTTTAATGTATTGCAAAAAATAATCGGCCGGAACAGTAAAAACAAAAGCAAGAGCAAATATGTAAAATACATAGCTGTCCAACAAAATTGCGGCATAAATACAAATTACCGATGCAAAAGCTGATAGAATTACTTTCACCGTTGTAGCCAACCGAAAGTTGTCACGCTTTTCTAGCGCGCAGTAGTATACAAGCACAGCAACATATATCACACTAATTATAGCAATAGCAACACTTGACATAGGTATGACCATTCCTCTCATAATTTTGTTTAGTCGCAAAACGACCATGAACAGATAAACCTGAAAAATTGAGCACCTTGCTTAGTAGCTTGCACAACCCTATTAGCCTAGTCGGCGTGCTTCAAATTATATTTGCCTAATAGGTCAGTAATCTTCTTTTTGGGGTCTAAAATATTTGCAAGAGAAATGCCTGAGCTAACGGAATAAACATATAAAGAGATGTACTTAACAACGTTTACCTCTCTATACCAAGGAGCTTCGACGACCTCCCTATTACAGTATGAAGCATTTGAGATAAACAGTGCATCAAATATTCCTTTGCTGTAGGCTTCATTGAAGCTATGAATACCATTTGAAAAATTGCAAAACGTTACACCTACGAACACTCTTTTTGCACCTAGACTCTTAACCTGTGCAGCAGCTTCTAAAATTGATTTGCCGGAATCGATTATGTCATCAATAATTAGAACATCCTTACAATCTAATTCAGGACCAATGTATTTATGTTCGACTATTGGGTTACTGCCATTTACGATTATACTATGGTCTCTTCTTTTGTAGAATAGTCCAAAATCAATGCTGAGTGGAGATGCATACATATAAACTCTGTTCGCACCACCTAAATCAGGGCTTATCAATACCATGCTTTTACTATCAAAGCGAATATCTGAATAGTGCTTACACATTGCTTTAATAGTTTGGTATATTGGAGTCAAGTTATCAAAACCTAAAAGTGGAACAGCATTTTGAACACGATCATCATGCACATCGAGGGTCACGATGTTTTTCACACCCAATTTTTCAAGAAATTGCAATGCAATTGCACAATCCAGTGATTCTCTGTATGATTTTCGATCTTGACGTGATGCATATAGTAACGGCATTATGACATTTATACGGAAAGCCTTTCCGCCTATAGCTGATATTGTCCGAATTAAATTTTGAAAATGTTCATCAGGTGATAAGTGACGTTCGCGACTGCACACATCATTATTGCAGTCGCAATTTCTTACATCCACCAAGATGAATACATCCTTTCCGCGTACTGAATCCATTAACATTGCTTTCGCATCACCGGATGAAAATCTGATAATCTCAACTTGAGCTATTTCACTAGTGATATTTGGATTTATATCACTTATATAATTTTTGATTTTTTCTGCCATCCACTCCGTTCCGGGCAATGGCAATAGAACAAGTCCAACCCCACTAACATCATGCATAAATATGACCATTCCTTTCGTACTGTTCAGTCACAAAACAACCATTAATAAAGGTATGGTCATTTTGTGCATTAATTTAATATGTATCGTACACCATACTATAGCGAAATTGCGCGTGATATGACCAGACCGAGTATAAATAAACTCACTAACGACTCTGAGCCTGCCATTATTTTTGCCATATGAGAATAAGGCGATAGTGCAGCAGGAGAGAATGAAGTAGCAGTTGTAACCGAAAGATAAAGATAGTCGATAAAGCCTGGAGTCCAATTAGCTGGAGAAAAGCGTGGGTCATCTGACTCCTGTTGTGGGAAAACGAAGTCCGGATAAATTTTATTCCTAAATACTGTCGGTAGTCCGAGTGCACGTATTTCCGGTCCTCCTGTGTCGAGTTCCCAATATGACAAGGCAAAAACTCCAATATTTACAACCCATAGAGCAAAACCGGCAAGTAACAGTTGATGAGAAACAGTTACAGTAGCAGGATTAAGCATGTCGTAGATAAACCATCCCAAACAAAGGAAGTTAATCAGCGGGAGAAGAACTACAGCTGTAATAGATAATGCACGTGCTGACTTTGAGGGCTTTGTATGACTGCCTGTGTATGCAAGAATAGAAGCAATTAGCACTACACCGGAAATAACAGGTAATATCCAAACGAAGTAGACATTGATGGAGTATGCTATCCATGTTTGTCCCGCAATGACCACGATTGCTGTGATGATTGCACCAACTCGTGCACGAAAATATGAGCCAACTTGAAGTGGCTTATTTTTTGTGACTTGATCTGCATTTGTAGGTTGTTCAGATGGTTGCATGTGAATTACCCAGTCTTTCAGTAAGTTCTTTAGTGATTAGTATTATATACTATATGGTATAATATGTCGATATGCTGCAGATGAATTAATAACATTTGATGTACAGAATTTTGGTTAATGGCAGTTAATACTAATCCCCGTTTAAAAATATAGTATCTTTGCGGTATATTTTCCGCCATGCAATGCGCCAAAACCTTGAAAGGTCAGTGACATTACTGCAGTTTTGTCACATCGCCTGACGAAAAATATCCGCGCAAATCTAATACACTTTTAAACGAGGATTAGTATTAGTATGAGTATAATAATCTGTAAAAATAAATTAAAATGTTGACAAGGATTATAGCTATATGCTAAATTAGAAAACAGTTGAACGACCACTCAACCGTTTGGGTGATGGATAACAGGAGAATTTATTGTAGTGAATGCAAATTTTAACATAGGTGGCATGAACTGTGTTGCTTGTGCGAATAACATTGAGCGCATTGTTGGCAAGTTAAATGGAGTTGAGCAGGCTCAGGTTAATTTTGCTGTTGAAAAACTCATAGTTGAGTACGATGATGGTGTAATTAATATTGATGATATTGCAACAGCGGTTAGCAATGCCGGATTTACCATTGAAGTTCCAAAAAAGAATGAAGTTGAGGAAATCTCTCGGCGCAAAGCTGATGAGATTAGGCAACTATGGCTAACATTCAAATGGTCGTTGATTGCCACAATACCGTTGTTTTTATTTTCGATGTTGCCTATGACTTTCTACAGCTTAAACATGCAGGTGTTGCCGTATAACTTAGATCCCTTAAACTTCCCAAGTATAAACGGAATAATTCAGCTAGTGCTGACGCTGCCTGTAATGTGGCTTAATAGGAATATATTCAAAAGAGGATTCACAGCATTTTTCTCCGGTGCAGCGAATATGGATTCGCTAATTGCAAAGGGGACGATGGTGGCTTTTCTATTCAGTTTGTATCTCACAATAGATAATCTGTTTTCATTAGGCGCAGGAATGATAGAAACCATGGGTGAAATGATGTTTATGGATTACAATCAATATTACTTTGAAACCGTAGCCATAATTTTAACGTTGATAGTTTTAGGAAAATATCTCGAAGCAAAAACAAAAGGCGGTACATCAGAAGCAATCAAAAAGCTCATGAGCCTTGCACCTAGGACAGCAACGATAATCCGAGATGGAAGCGAAATGCAAATCTCTATTGATGGTGTGGTCGTGGGTGATACTATATTGGTAAAACCGGGCGAAAAAATGCCCGTGGACGGCATTGTTGTTCAAGGCATAACAAGTGTAGATGAGTCAATGTTAACAGGGGAAAGTATGCCTGTTAATAAAACTGTAGGAGATAATATCGTTGGTGCAAGCATCAATAAAAATGGCTCCATAAAATACGAAGCGACAAAGGTTGGTAAGGACACAGTTTTTGCACAAATTATCAAGCTCGTAGAGGATGCTCAAAACTCAAAAGCGCCCATTGCAAGGATTGCAGACCGTATATCGGGCTACTTTGCATATGTAGTACTTGCTGTTGCAATAGCAGCAGGGGTTGCTTGGCTTATTGCAGGGTATGATTTATCATTTGTTATGGTTGTGGTCGTTTCTGTTTTGCTCATAGCATGTCCATGCGCACTGGGATTGGCGACACCGACAGCAGTAATGGTTGGAACAGGCAAGGGAGCGGAGAATGGAATATTGATAAAAGGTGGAGAAACCCTTGAAACAGCGAATAAAATCAAAATGGTAGTGTTGGATAAAACGGGGACTGTCACAGAAGGTAAACCTCATGTTACAGATATTATAGCAAAAGGTGCATTTAATGCAGATGATATATTGTTGATAGCGGCTTCTGCCGAAAAACGTTCGGAGCATCCACTTGGCGAGGCTATTGTAAATCGTGGCATGGAGAAACTAGGTGTGTTAACAGAGCCATCCAATTTTACATCTATAACAGGACAGGGGATTGCTGCGGTAATTGATGGTAAAGATGTTTTAATCGGAAATAAAAAGCTAATGGACGAAAGTAAAATTTCTCTTTTGGACTATGCTGCAGATTCAGATAATTTGGCGAATGAAGGTAAAACTCCAATGTATGTGGCAGTACGTGGACAACTTGAAGGCATAGTAGCTGTTGCAGACATCATAAAACCAACCAGCAAAGCAGCGGTTAAGCGGCTATATAGTATGGGCATCGATGTTGCAATGATAACAGGTGATAATGAGCGGACAGCAAAAGCTGTGGCAAAACAAGCCGGTATTGAGAATGTCCGCGCCGAAGTATTACCACAGGATAAAGCGGAAAGTGTAAAAGAATTTCAACTACAAGGTAACAAGGTTGCAATGGTAGGTGACGGTATCAATGATGCACCGGCACTGGTGCAGGCAGATATAGGTATAGCTATTGGAACAGGCACAGATGTTGCAATTGAGTCTGCGGAAATAGTTCTCATGGGAGGAGACCTGCAAGGCGTAGCTCAAGCCATATATTTAAGTAAGCGAACAATGCGCAATATTAAGCAAAATCTATTTTGGGCATTTGCGTATAATATAGCAGGTATACCCATTGCAGCAGGAGTTTTATATCTCTTTGGAGGTCCACTCCTCAATCCGGTAATTGCAGCACTAGCAATGGCATTTAGTTCTATATCTGTTTTATTGAATGTACTACGGATTAAGAGACTAGATTTGGTGAATTATTAATTTGAACATTTATTGTGTTACTGTTTATGGTTAGCTCAAGCCAGAATTTAACTTCGTCATTCCGTGCTTGACACGGAATCTCATTGACAAAGAGCACATTATTTGTGGGATTGCGGCTCGGAGACCGGCAATGACGAACAACCCAGTTACACCACAAAAGCATACCACTTAGCGATGAATGATTGTAAAAATAAGTATCATTTGTTAAAGTACGGTCTGTACTAACCAAGATTGGAAGTTTTATAACATGCTTAAATTATACAAAGAAAATAAAATGTTTCGTGTGCTACTGACGTATCGGTTCTTTTCGGCAATCGGTAGCGCCATGTTTATGTTTTTCATTTTACTCTCTGTGCACCTTCTTTATGAAAATCCGATATACACAGGTATTGCCGGCTTCTTGATGGTAGTTCCTAGCATGTTTTCATTTGCTATTGGACCAATTGTTGATAGGCGTAATAAAATTACCATTATGCGATTTACAACGTTTCTAGAATTCCTGGTGCTTTCTCTGTTAGCCTTTACTCCCTTACAGGAACAGCTGGGCGTCTTGTTTACATTTGCTATTATATTTACATTTAGTGTTGGAGTTCTCTTTGAGTCGCCTGCAAGCAGAGCATTTTTACCACAAATTGTTCACGAGAAAAAAATAATGGAAGCAAACTCACTTATAAGTATTGTGGCGATGATAGGCGGAATCGCAATTGGAGCTGTGTTGTTTACATCGCTAGGTGGGGATATTAGTTTCAGTTTTCTGTATGGTGTCTCCGCAATTTTTGTAGCACTATCATTTGTTACGTCTTTATTTATGAAAAATGTCAATAAAAAAGATTATGAAGAAAAACCAACTTTTTCAAGCTATTTACGAGATTTGAAAGATGGTGCTAAGTTTATTCGACATACAGTCCTATTTTATTTTCTGATTGCCATTGTTGTGGTAAGTCTTGCAACTGAAATTGCATTTGTAAACAGACCGATGTTTCTGGAGTATCACGCTGGTGCGCAGGGCTATGTACTTTATGCATTAGTAAGTCTGATTGGTGGAGTTGTGGCATCATCTTTAATGGGTAAGCTGGGTAACAAATTCAAAATTGGAAAGTTTGTATTTGTACTTTTTGTACTTACAGGCATTGCGCGTATTATTTTTACTATAGTTGTGCCAATTGATTTAATTTTAGGACTTATTTCAATGGTTTTTTACGCTGGGGTAGGCACAGCGATTGGCATAATTTATTCGTCATTAGAGCAAAAAGTGCCACCGAATGACATGGTGGGTCGAGTAGGCACTATTTCGTCAACATTTAGTGCGATAGCGGCCACAATCGGCGCTCTAGCGGGAGGTTTTTTAGGGAGCATCGTATCGGATGTTGCTCATATTTTCATTTTTCAAGGGATTAGTTATATACTAATTGGTATGGCGTTGATATTAGTGCCAAGTGTCAGAAAAATGCCAATAATGGATGGGATAAAAAAGGTTGACAACGGTGATGCTGAAACTGAGAATGAAGAAGAGAACCTCACAGAGTCTTATACTGAACACTGATAGAACAGTAGACATCTTTTCGGTAAGAGAGATAACAGTAGTATGAAATTAGAAAAGTGAGCCAATCAACTGAACTGACGGACTCACTATTTTTATGTTCCTATTCACTTTTCTTTGCGGCTCGTATACGAAGATTGTGATCTAAAATGCGTTTTCTTAGGCGCAAATTTTCTGGAGTGACTTCGAGTAGTTCATCATCCCCAAGAAATTCAATGCATTGTTCAAGGCTTAATATTTTCGGTGGTGTCAAACGTATGGCATCATCACTACCTGCAGCTCTGAAGTTTGTGAGCTGCTTTTTCTTGCATACATTTACAGTTACATCCTCTGCTTTTGCAGCCTGACCAACAACCATTCCCGCATAGACAGGCGTATTTGGTCCGATAAACAGAATTCCACGCTCCTGTGCACCATATAGTCCGTAAGATGTGGATTCGCCTGCTTCAAAAACTACAAGTGTGCCTGTAGTTCGGCGGGAGACATCGCCTTTGAATGGAGCGTATTCAGCAAAAACGCTACTCATAATGCCTTCGCCTCGTGTGTCCGACAGAAACTCGCTTCGGTAACCGAAAAGACCACGGCTCGGGATTAGGAAAGTAAGTTTCATGCGATTTCCAACGGGAGTCATTTCAACAAGTTCACCTTTGCGAGAACCCAATTTTTCCATGACCGAACCCATTGCGGATTCAGGAACATCTAGTACAACTTGCTCGAGCGGCTCACATCGCTTACCATCAATTTCTTTATATAACACTCTTGGAGGAGAAACTTGAAGCTCGTATCCCTCGCGTCGCATTGTTTCAATGAGAATGGAGAAATGCATCTCGCCTCGCCCTGCAACAAGGAAGCTGTCGCTGTTTTCTACAGTGGTGACACGAAGGCTCACATCTTTCAAAGTTTCACGGAATAACCTATCGCGAATGTTACGTGTGGTGACATATTTGCCCTCTCTACCGGCAAATGGACTGTCGTTAACGGAGAAAGTCATCTCCATAGTGGGTTCGGAAATTTTAACAAAGGGAAGTGGGGATGCATCACCAGCCGCACAGATGGTATCGCCGATGGAGACATCTTCAATGCCCGAAAGCGCTATCACATCTCCCGCATATGCTTCTTGTACTTCTTTGCGAGACATGCCTTCGTGCTCGTAAATGCTCACAGCCTTTGCTTTGCGTGTTGGTCGCTCATTGTGATAGTCACAGACAGTGATTTCCTGGTTATGGTGAAGTGTTCCTGCAGCGATTTTGCCTATAGCAATCCGACCGACGTATTCATTGTAGTCGACAGAGCTGACCAGCATTTGGAGCGGTGCATCTATATCTCGCTCAGGCGCAGGAATATAGGACACGATTGTTTCAAAAAGTGGTGAAAGATCAGTGCCAACAACATCAGGACTAAATGAACAAGTTCCTTGGCGGGCACTGCAAAAGAGCATTGGAGAATCTAATTGCTCATCCGTTGCATTTAAATCCATGAGAAGTTCCAACACTTCGTCAATGACTTCGTATATACGCTGATCGGGTCGATCAACTTTATTAACCACAACTATTACACGATGTCCTAACTCTAGGGCGCGTGAAAGAACGAAGCGCGTCTGAGGCATAGGACCCTCGGCGGCGTCCACCACGAGAAGGACTCCATCTACCATTTTGAGCACTCGCTCTACTTCACCCCCAAAGTCGGCGTGACCCGGTGTGTCTACGATATTGATTTTACAATCACCAAATTGTATTGCAGCATTTTTGGCTAAAATGGTGATGCCACGCTCTCGCTCTAAATCACCGGAGTCCATGACTCGCTCATTAACAGATTGATTTTCTCGAAATACACCCCCTTGATGAAGCATGGCATCCACAAGGGTGGTCTTGCCATGGTCAACGTGGGCGATGATAGCTATATTGCGTAAGGTTTTCAAAATATATGTTAGTCCTTTCAATGGTATGCAGGGAA
>Ga0123355_10002501_pt1 | contig 26060 bp, 14 predicted proteins | sample TergutEmb28metaG_3_FD_89872 | JGI IMG/M metagenome (GOLD analysis project Ga0123355, IMG submission 89872) | Embiratermes neotenicus P1 segment gut microbial communities from Petit-Saut dam, French Guiana - Emb289 P1 | ecosystem: Host-associated > Arthropoda: Insects > Digestive system > Gut ...
ATAAGAAACCAACTAGATGTCACTTAGTATTATATTTATTTCTCCTTTATAAGTTGCTCAACATGTTTCGGGCTACCTTGTGCCCATCCTCAGGAGCTGACGACTTAGTGGTATTTTTGCCACATGTGGTGTAGTGCTGTAACAATGGGCAGTGTTATTTCCAGATATCGACCCAAAAATACTAGACATATCTGGAAATAACACCGCCCATTGTTACAGCACTACACCACATGCGGCAAAAATACCACTAAGTCGTCAGCTCCTGAGGATGGGCACAAGGTAGCCCTCAACATGCTGAGCAACTTATAAGGAGAAATAAACATAATACTAAGTGACATCTAGTTGGTTTCTTATTCCACATTGAACTACGATGCACGGTCAACCACACATCAAATTTATAAGGTCACTGGTTGTCGGCAGTGACTAATTTTACACAGTTAGCTTTTTAAGTTCTGACAACCTCATTTAACTGCAAAAAGAATATTCAGGCATTAGAAATTGCGACATGCCCTTCTGTGAGGCTGCAGTTCAGTAATGTACTGACAAGAAAAGTACGTCCAGCTTCTTCTTGTGCATGTCACTGGACCACTTCCAAGTTCGGTTCACCAGAATTCATTTAGTCTTGCAATGCCAGCTTCTAGGGGTTGTCAACAAACCACAACTTTTGGCCTTTTCTACCAAACAGCACTGGTGCACTAAAGCATTAGCCCACCATGCATCACATGCACACAGTTTGCTTGTAACACAGCCTGGACTGTGAAGAACCAAAATGCATTTAGTGACCATGCTTTTTCTATTTCCAGTTGCAAAAAATTGCAGATGACTGAATAACAGTGTAGGAGAAAGAAAGAAATATATCAAAGGAAGTTACAGACGATGCTTTAAAAAAAAATTCAACTGCTCTTGATATTACAGTAATCTCCCAACTTAAGTAGTTTTGTCTTGCATCATATTGATTGATAGTAGTTACAGTCTAATTCAGAATTTACCTCAAGTTGTCAAGGCCCTTGACAGCTGATTGAATCTGACATTCAGAGGACCGTGCATCGTGATATACTCTTATAATAAAAGCCAACGAGATGCACTATTTCTCAAGTTTATTCCAATAAAGAACTCTACATGTTTCAGACAGATCTACTGTCCATCATCAGGAGTCTCAGCACTGTATATATAGCAATAGGTATTTGTCATGCTAGTTACATTGACTATCTGCTAGTGAGGTCAGGATGTTCCATCCTGACCTCACTAGCAGACAACTGGCCAATTAATCCTTTAAATGCCAAGTTAAATCCCATCTGCCATCTGCTGGCATTATTAGTAGCTCACCCTATTTTCCATGTTAGCAGGTTAAGGGTTAAAGAGTTATTATCCTGCTCAAAGAAACTCACTTGCTGAACCTGCATTCATCATTATCAACACAAAAGTCAGCCTATGAACTATATCCTCAACCAGCTGTGTCCAATTCATGGCATTACAACCTGCTTCTATAAGAGGCATCTTCATTCCATAATCCCATGATAATGAGATTATTTACTTAACGTGCATGTTGCATATCTCTCACCTGCGTTGCAGTCTGCGCTGGCAATGGTGTTGTCTGAGACTGCACTTGAAGAGGTGTCCTCGCTCCATTGATACGTGATGCCCTCTGACGAGAATCGGGGGCCTTTACTGTTGTTGTGGGGGTTGTTGCTACTGCAGCAATTGTGGGTTTGTTTTTGTTGATTGTGTTTGTCACTCCCTTTCCTTGAATGTTGTTTGATGTAGAAGGTGGAAGTAGTGGTGGTGGCGAGGATGAATCTGTCTTCTGAGACTGCAGCTGTTGCTGCAACAGTCGCTGCTGCTGCTGGCGTTGTGTTACCTACAGTCCACAATAGCACTAAATTAAATGAATTATTGTGCTGTTTGCATGTAATGCCTACGTTATTGTTAGCTGGGTTGTGACAAATGTTGAGCAACATAAATGTGCCTCTTGTAGATGAACATATGAAGGGGAAGAATATATGGAAATTTCTGCAGAGCATCTGCAAGTTACAATGCCAATCAACCAGCTGGGTGACTTGCAATCTAGCATATAAATCAACAGAAATCTCTCTGTTCATCACTGCAAATCACAAAAACATAATTAATTAATTAATTAATTAACATACACAGGATAAAGACCGAGACTTCACAACAATATACTGGGGTGCGCTTGACAACAGGTCAGCTAAAAAGAGGTATGGACGTGCTGGAACACTGTAGAGACAAAACCCATTGCTTTGGCTCATCAAAACCTGAAAATAAGTTGATGTGAACACAATGTATGCCAGGAGTCCACAAATTTTTCAAAAACCTAGAAGCCACCTCAAAATTCTAGGTGAAAGAAGGGGTAAAATGCGAGCTGCAGCCTTAGGACCAACAAATATTAACCGCCACCCTACAAAATTTAGTCACCTGTGTAACCTGGTGTCTGGGATTTGTGCAACCATAACATATGCTAAAAAAATAATTAAGAACACAAGTTTGCACACAATTCAATATACAAGGTGGTTCAAATATGACCAGGACTATTTGTGTGTAAATATGGCGACATCAGTCCCGGTCATATTTGAACCACCTTGTACGTACCTTTAAATCTTAGAATAAAGACAGTAATGATTTTATTATAACACCCTACCATCGTGTGGCAACTGGGATAGCGCGGTCAGCATAGTGACTACTTATGGACTGAACGGCCTGCAGACTGAAACCCAGTGGAGGCAAAACTTTCTGTCCCCATCCAGACCGGCCCCAAAGGCCCACCCAGCCTCCTGTACAATGAGTACCGGATCTTTCCGGCAGGTAAAGTGGAGAGGGCATGGTACTGACCACCCACTTCTTACTAGTGCTGGCTTGCGAATGGGTTGGAGCTATGACTCTGCCTTCCCTCTGTGCCTGCAAAGGTATGTCATGGGATGACCCTATACCATTACCAATAGGCAGGGTTAAATGAAACATGTTTGATGTTAATCACCGTTTTCTCCACTTGATCAGGTGATGAAATCGAAGTAATGGGTACACTACACTATGGGAGAAGGCAATAATTTTGTGTTCAGATAAGGTTTCTGTATAACACTGAAGACCACTAAAGACTGCTTGTTATTTATAGTTTCAGTGCTTTTAAAAATGCAAACTCTTCTGGGTCCACTCAACCATGAAGAAGGAGGCACTATGATCCTTCGAATGTCAGAAACTAATTACTTGATAACAACATCACATTCAGGAAGACTCAAATCTTCACTCTTAGGTAAGTTCTGCTGTTTCACTCCAAAATCTGAAAATCTGTTTGGTTATACTACAACAGTCTTTAAAAAGTCTACAGAATGATCAAATTCCTCTTCAGCCTGCAGAAAACATTATTATTTGTGGACTCTGTTATTTACAATACAGGACAAAGGCACAGATATACTAGTAGGGTTAAGAAAGGGAAAAAGTGTAGGAACTAGTTAAGAAAATGTTGTATGCTTTCTTCTGGGTAGTTCCCCGGCATCTGAATTTTATATGCCAACGTTTCGGAACATACTGTCTGTTCCACCTTCATAGGCGGGTAGGTATGAAGAATTCTGCATACAGACGGACTGTTCCGAAACAGTGGCATATAAAATTCAGACACCGGGGAACTACCCAGAAGAAAGCATACATCACTTAGAACACAGCAGAAGTTTGAAATCAAGAATTGGTATGAAAAACTGGGATCAAAGACAACCTGTTGGATATTTGACCTTTACTGATCACACATATCTGAGCCAGAATAATGCAGCTGGTAGTTACTGGGCTACAGGGTAGGAGAATGATAAAACATGTTTCAACTCTCAGCATGAGGACACTCTTCTGAAAAGTGTCCACACCCGTTGTGGGGCCACCCGGCCATCTCTTCAATGGGTAGAGGGTTGTAAACCAGCCACAGCATCACACTGACCACCCACCTCCATCTAGGGTCAATATTCAGGATGAGTGAAAGTATACTTCCACCTCCTATATGCCTATATGACATTCACAGGGACACCTTTACCTTTACCAGTTATCCAGCACAGTACTGCAGTCGAGCATGCATATGGTTCAGTTGGTCAAATGCTGCAATCTGTCAATACTAGCACCATTATTCCTCAGTCAGAATACTGACATCAACTCTGTATTACCACAATACTGAAAATGCCACATGACTGGAAACTAAACTGATATCCCCACTAACAAATCATGACCACCACAACCTCAGAGTACTGTGTAATTTAAATCTCGTATTCCCAGGCAGTAAAGGGTAAATGTGTATGAAGCAAAATGAGAATGATACATGGCTACAGTGTACTCTTGATTATCTGGGTAATAGGGAGGACGGTGCATGGATAACTTAGAAACACAGATAATCCAATATATACAATTTACAGTTAAGTGACCGTGTATCATGATAAATTCCTATAATAAAACCAACTACATGCACTAATTTCTCAAATTTATTTTTGGAATAAAACTCTACATGTTTTGGACAGTTCCTGTGTTCGACATCAGGAGTTTTTCACTGTACACACAGCAATAGGTATATGTCATACAAGTTTGCTGACAGCTTGCGAGCAGAATCAGGACATTCCATCCTGATCCTGCTCGCAAGCTGTCAGCACATACACCATTGCTGTGTGTACAGTGAAAAACTCCTGATGGTGGATGCAGGAACTGTCCAAAACATGTAGAGTTTTATTCCAAAAATAAATTTGAGAAATTATTGCATCTAATTGGTGTTATTATAGGAATATACACTTTAATACGCCACATACAAAAAAACACAACTGCAATTTCCTTATTACGTACATAATACATACACAGTCTAGGCACAGAAGATCCTGACTTCTTTACTGAGGATTCTGTTTGAGTACTTGGCACTGAATCATGTTATTTCCCACCTTCATCATTATTCATTAGCAAACGTGCAAAGATAATCCACAAACTGGATAATCAAGAGTTCACTGTAATTAGCATTTAAACTACACAGACACAAAGAACCTCATTTTAAATGATAAATACCATATTTACTCAAATGCAAAATGAGAATGTTTGTCTAATTCATCATACGAAAAATGAGGAGTTGCCTTATAATCACGTACAGAGTTATATATATTCTAAACAGTGATCTTCCTGAAAAATTAAGAGTGTAAAGGGGGGTTATCTTACAGATATTTGGGTAAATACAGTACAATGTGCATGAAAATAACTGAAAATGGAACCAAAAAATTAACTGTATACCTGTCGGAAGTAAACTTAAATATTACATTTCTTCCAACTCTACATCAAAGAAGCATTACCAGCACCTTGTATACATTACAAATGAGAGCACTTGCTCACTTTAAGTTTTATTGAAAGGTGTAATGTAAGAGTACAGCTAACATGTCCAACACAATGCTTTAATAGGACAGAGTCAATGATTTAACACTGTGATACTTAGCAAAATAAACATGGAACAAGGTCAGCAAGAGTCACAGAAAACAGGCCCTTCATAACAACCCAGACAGAAATAAGTTCTCAATTTTGCTTCTAGTCTTCCTCAAAACAAAATAAATGAGTTAAATAACACACAAAACGTGAACATCTGGGATGCCTAAGAATGTTTAATTATACATCAAGTGCAACTTCTAATTAATGACATTTAATGCACATTAGTACGTTCTTAGCCAAGTAACGTACCACAACCCCACGCTATCCAATTTAAATGTACATTAGTGTACATAAAATTTAACGCCAAATCGTTGCACAATAATTTTTATACGTTGATTATTGCTCAGACATGTTTCAGCCTTAATTTTTGGCCATCTTCAGGGTGCTCATAAGTTTTATAGCATGTGCAACTTATGCGGCAGAAATTCTACATATCGCTCATTTGCAACAAGTGTGTCACAAATCAAAATTTGGCATTTTTGAGTTACTGGTACAGAAAGAAACGTCTGCAGATGCACTTTTAACAGGTATAGTGTCATAACGCAATCTGCAAAACTAGCCGCTGGACAGCAGTTGTGTCGTTGTTGCACTCAAAGAAAATTATAGCACTTCAAAACCTTTAGAAGTCTCTCCTGAAAAGTCACACATTTTGAGTCGTGGCACTGCCGTAGCAAATGAGTGATATGATACAAATTATTATTATGAATAATGTTACAGTACTGTGGTTAAAATACAGTCACCATTATTTTAATTTACTGTTGATGTAACTGTTGTGTCCGAAAATCCACATTTCAGTCTTTCTTCAAATGAAGATGGAATGGAACAAATATCTGGTATGTTGTGAATACAAGATACCGGATATTTGATTCCGAAGATGGCCAACAGTTAAGGCCGAAATAAGCCGGAGCATTAATTAACAAATGAGAAGTATTGTGCAAAATGTTGGTGTTAAATTTTACACGTGTAACGCAGTTGCACGGAAAATGCACATTAGTGTGTTCTTAGTGAAGTGACTTCTGACAAATTCCTGTGACACAACTCATTAACTGTTATCATAGCCGGCTTCATGGAGTGAGGCCCCTTTCGTGAAAAGTGTACAGTTGCTGGGCTATTCAAGAAGTTGCCCACATTTTCTGACACAGAGTGGCTCCATTACTGTGTTTACAAGAGCCTACTACGTCTCCCTTTGTTACCAAACGATTGCTTTTCAATGCATCAATGAAGAAATGAAGTTCAGTGAAACATTTAATGCCACTTGTACTAAGTAACAAGATAGAAAATGTATGTATAATAAAACACTGTGACCCATTCGTGTAACCATTATTGCCGTGGGAAAGCAACAATGAGTTCACTTGGTACTGCTGGGCTGCATATATCACTGTCAATGATGTAAAACTGTTGAGTGTTGCCAAAGAAATGCAAAAATGGGTTGCCTTTGCATTGTTGTCAGGCTACAAAATACTTTGTACTGCTGTCGGCATGAACGTACTTACGTCTTCAGGTAACGCTCACAATATTTTCGTCCGATTCTAAAGGAATCTGGATTTCCTTGACAGACCTTCATTATCAAATTTGACAAGTGAGAGAAAGAACGGTTGATACACATGGCCACAGTGGCGTACCGAGGAGGGGTGAGTTTGAGGGGGGGTTCAAACCCCCCCCCCCAAAAAAAAAATTCCGAAAGCCCTCCAAAATCATGTGAAACTCAACTGACTGCGAAAACTGTTAAAAATTGCTGAATTTAGTTCGCCAACACCCCAAGATGTTCGGAAAAAAGGCAGTAAAATTCTAAAACTACCTAGGTTCGAAATTATTTTACATTAGCAATGACAAATAAGTTGGTTGTCATCATAAATAGTCTTAAAGTACCAAAAATTAAGAAAACTTGACTATATGAAATGAAATTTCTTGTACCAAATTACAGCTGCCTCCAGAACCCCGACTAGGGGGCTACCACCCCCAGATCCCCGTTCTCTCTGTCCTCAACTGAATTTGTTGAACCTCCCCTCCTGAACAAAATTCCTGGCTACACCACTGCGTGGACGGACAGACATACAAAGCTAACGGGTGCTTTCCATGACTTACATGAAAGTGCCTCACAAGCGGACAATTAGAATTACTAATCAGCAATAAAATACTTAAAGCAAGTGAAGGAATCTTATGTTTATTGGACCGTGCATCATCTTGATTGTTGAGTAAAGAGAGACCAACTTGATGTCACTTGCTTTATTATTTCTTTACATAATGCTCAGCATGTTTCGGATGTTAATACATCCGAAACATGTTGAGCATTATATAAAGCAAGTGACATCAAGTTGGTCTCTCTTTACTCAAGTGAAGGAAGTTTCAGCCTTCCACATCCAGTACCAAAAGGCCAGATATATCTGAGCTGTTCTTCAAAGCTCTTATATTCCATATGTATTAAAACAACAGCAATTAATTTATAACAAATAAAAGGACCCAAGCACAGGTGGGTATTCAGAACGAAATAAGTAAAACATAAATAAATGTGACAGTCACATAACAACTTTCTGCTACAGGTAAAAGTGCATTTTGTATAATATATTACGCACCGTCAATACACAACATACATCAAGACAAGATGCAACAATTACAGTTAGGTTATATTGGCTACATGTTTCGGCCGTGACCGGCCATCTTCAGGCCAACTAACAACAACAATTAAGGTACACTAAATACTAATTTACCGTACCTTAATTGTTATTCTTATTTGGCCTGAAGGCGGCCGATCACGGCCGATACATGTAGCCAATATAACCTAACTGTAATTGTTGCATCTTGTCTTGATGTATGTTGTGTATTGACGGTGCATATTATACAATTTTGATATACACAACGGGATGGCCTCTCTCTCTCTCCCCTAAAAAAGTGCATTTTGCTACATAATACCCACACCAAAGTTTTGGTAATAACATTCTTAGAAAGAAACGTGACAATTATGACAGTATATACAGCTGTCACTTGGTTCATGATGAGAACTGTTATGATTTGTAACCAACACATTCATTGCCAATCCTGTCATCTATTAATGAGGGCCAAAGTCAATAACGTCAGATGACAGGCTTGCTGCCAGTGTGTACCTAAAAGCCATTTTCTCCTACAGATGTCATGCAAATGCAGAAGTTGCTTTAAGTGTAAGTTTCTAGTTTCTGAGGTTCAAGTGTCAAAATACACATGGCTTGTTACTTGTTTTTTGAAACTTGATTTCTTCCATTTTGTTTCAAATGCAGTAAGATTAAACTCACAATTTCAGTGGGAAAAAAAATGGTTGGCTCAGTGTGAATAACCTCAGCACAATAACACTGCAGTAAACATGTTAATTCTTAGATGCTTCCAATAGCAAGAAACATCAGTCTATGTATGTTTATGGGCATGTGATCATACTGTTGCATGTTCCATGTAACAACAGATAAACATCATTCACTCTGTCCTCTTCTTTTCATACTGTAATTCCAATTGTGTATTTAGTAGACTAAATGTGTTACAGCACTGCAACCCTTTGGTTAATATGATTTCCATACCACTAACATTAATGTCAGTCCAGCAGCACATACCACACCTGCCATATGAGTCACTCCACATCCAACTCTGGACAAACACAACAAAAGGCATATGCTTTCATACTTGGCACCAAAAGACAACTTTAGTCGACATGAAGTGTGATGCTGAGAACACCGAATATCAGCAAAATTCAATGGCCAAGGGGGGGAGAGAAAAACAAAAAAAAAAAATAGCCATTTCGGTCATGAGGTCTTTTGTGGAGTACAATGGGCACTTAATTCTGACACAAAGGTTTCTATAATGGACTTCCATTCACAGGCACTGTGAACTATTCCTCCCACAACCACGTCTAAACTAGCTATGAGACACACGGGAATGACTTGTGCAGCTGAGCAGGTTGGCTATGTGCTAACGCATCTGACTTGTGTTCCAAAGATACCCAGTTTGAATCTTGGCTTGGGTACTGACTGAGAACATTTGTCATTTTTTCCAGTCCTCGCAGGAAAGTGCTGATATATTACAAAAAACTAGGCCACTACCACTTCCTTCCACACTCTTTCGAAAAGACTATAATACAATAATTTGTTGCTCTAGTCAGAGTAAGCAGCAGCATTATTACTTACTTACTTACTTACTCCATAAAACAGAGTCTTTCTTGAGAAGTTAACTGGTCCTACAGCTAGTCAAGAAATTCCCGCACTTTATGGAACCCGAAAGTTCATCACTGTATTCACAAGTGCCCGCCACCTGTCCCTGTCCTGAGCCAACTATATCCAGTCTCCACCCCCTCCCACTTCCCGAAGATCCATCGTAATATTATCCTCCCATCTACGTCTGGGTCTCCCAGGTGGTCTCAATCCCTCAGGTTTCCCCACCAAAACCCTGTTTACGCCTCTCCCCTCCCCATATGCGCTACATGCCCCGCCTATCTCTTTCTTCTCGATTTTATCACCCGAACAATAATAAGTGAGGAGTACAGAACATTAAGTTCCTCATTATGTAGTTTTCTCCACTCCCCTGTTACCTCGTTCCTCATAGGCCCAAATATTCTCCCCAACACCTTATCCTTAAACACTATCAGCCTACGTTCCTCCCTCAATGTCAGCGACCAAGTTTCACACCCATACAAAATAACAGGCAAAATTATAGTTCTGTATATTTTAATCTTTAAATTTTTTGATAGCAAATTGGAAGACAAAAGATTCTGCACCGAATGATAGCAAGCATTCCCTGACTTCAATATGCTCTTAATTTCTTCCTGATTAGAATTATGATTTGTCAAGGTTGTTCCCAAATATCTGAACCCTTCCACCCTTTCAAAGAATCTGTTATCAAAAATTATACTGTGACTTTGTCCTGCATTCTGATCTCCAGACATGACCACATACTTTATTCTATAACAGCATCATTATATAAATGAATAAATAAATAAATGATACAAAGATGACCAAACAGCTCAGCTGACAGACAACTTAGATCTAATGATCTTTTCGAGGTTCTCTCAACAGTTTAACTGTAGCATAAAACTGATTCGAAGCTACAACCAACATTCAGACTTAGTTCAAGCAGTGCATTTAGGTTTCATCATCATCATCACATATTTTTCATGGAGTTGGGCCATTTATTGACCCGTTCCGGTCTCATGTATCCAGAAGTCTCTTCAAAGCTCTACCACGATTCCTTCTGCCAGTTGGGGAGTAGTATTTCATTACCCTGGGTAATCTATTTTGATGCATTCTACTTACATGTTGTAACCAATTTCTCTTGTATTCCAGTAATTTGTATAAGGGTAGTGATGCATAATACTATAGCCTATCCTACCCAACAGTCATCCTCACTTTCTCGTGGTATACTGTTCTCACAAATGAGGAAATGACGACCGAGTTGCAGCAGTATAACTGTTTCGCCAGGAAAGGAGGAAATGCCATCCCTAAACATGCTGGTCCAGAGGCTAAAGGTAGCAATCCTACCACTGGACTTACCCTGCTCTGGGCCCAAAACCCATTCAGGGGAAATTTTAACCACAGGCAAGTCTCAGAGAAAGAGGCCGGACAGATTTTCTTTAAATGACAACACTGATGTGGAAAAGGTATCACAATTTAAATATGTAACCTATTTAGGTTTCTGTCTGGTATATTAGTCACAGACAGCTGCAACTGACTAACCCAGCAACAATCCAGGAACATGCTGGTCCTTGGCCTTCATCAAAGTGTTCTCACTCAAGATCCTACATACATGATATTTCTGAATCTGCCATAATGAAGTACCATCAAATTGTAGCACAGAGCCGAGTGGAGTGACTCACATATCCAAACAGTACCATTACTTTATCAAGCAAACCATAACCATTGTGCCTTAGTATAATGTGAGGGAAGGTATGAAGGACATCACTTACCATGGACGAACTGCAGTACAAGACAAGAGTATCTTTGTAATCAGCTTATGAGTAAACAAGCATTTCTACAAACAGCTTTACCTACTGAAACAGTGTCAACCATTTTCTTTTGCCCTACTTTCCTTACTGTTTTATCAACACATTTCTGTTTGTCCATTCCTAACAAGAAGCCACTAAACAAAATGTACATGAAACGTTATTAAAACTTCAAGCCACCAGAGACCACACCTTAGTATCCGTGGAAGGAACACTAGTACCACTACCAGATTAGAAGTGTAGCAGTCCTGAAAAGATTTAGGGTAATGTATGCAACTTTTGTGAAGACAACTGTCTGAAGATTGCAATTAACTAAGGGACCAAGGAGAATACTAGAGGACACATCACTTGATATGATGGCGATGGGTGTACTCTGCCCAACGGCTGAAGAGTCCATTTTCTATAATGACATGGCTATGGTTGGACAACGAAAAAATTTGGTTTTAGTAATTAACCAACTTAATGCACAAAATCTTGTTTTATAATAAGTTTATTATATGCCTCTACATGTTTTGAGCACTATGTGCTCATCACCAGGAGGTCAAAATTGTATTATACAGCATCTGGTATCATCACACCTGTAGGTGGCCATCCCATGCACAGGTTGAGAGGACTGGCATTCCAACCAGTCTTCTCTCAACCTGTGCACAGGATGGCCACCTACAGATGTGATGATACCAGATGCTGTATAATACAATTTTGACCTCCTGATGAAGAGCATATAGTACTCAAAACATGTACAGGCATATAATAAACTTATTATAAAACAAGATTTTGTGCATTAAGTTGGTTAATTACTAAGATTATACTGAGATGCACGGTCAGCAAAACATCAAAAGTAGAAATTTGGATTTGGTAACAGGCATGCGCAAGAGATATTTCTCTTCTCCATGGCATCCAGATGACCAGTCACCTCTATCTAGTGCCAAGGTGAAGAAAACTTGCAGCAGTTCCTTCATTCACCATTGTTTTCATAGCACGATGCCTTTAGCCCTACAGTCTCCACAAAAGAATGATAACAGTTGATGTGCACAGGTAACTACAACAGCCCCTCCACCTGTATTCTAGCCCTACAATGCTGGCTTTGGTGCACTGTACAATTTTGAATGTATTTATGAATACCATAAATTTAAAAATCCTTTGTCCAGGGCAGCATTGGGAATTTAAACACCAGCATCACTATAGGGTTAATTAAATTCAGGATTGTGTTTACCTTTACTGGCATGTGCTGTGCCAAACTTCCACCAGCAAAGCAGAAAGGGTCTAGCATGTCCTCACTGGCCGGTATACGATATTTTACCCATGAACCTGGATATTACAGATTCACCAGAAACCATAAATTGCTTATGGTCGTCTCAATTAGGTTTCAGAGGTATCTTGAAGTTCATTCAGTACAGCCATGAGCCCTACCTGCAGTCTTTCACTCATTCATGGTCAGCCCCTGATGAGGGGGAGCAGATGTTGCAAATAACACTATTCCATGCACAGATGAATTGTGTAGCATAAGCACTGCTCTGTGGTACTCCCCTCCAGTTTCAGGAATTCCACACACGCACACACACACACACACACACACATACACAGTTGATAATGCTTTCAAAACAGTCAAGAGTACCATGTTTCTGGACTTTGTCCACTGTTTTTATTCAAAAAAAGAATTGTTGCAGATACTGGATCTCTTCCCATCCTGAAGCGAAAGGCTGGAGAGGCACCTATTGTGTTGTGTATGAGAAAAACAGCTGTTCTCAGTCGTTGGACAATCTATGCCAGTTACTCTACTGTATGTATGCACATAGGATCTTACTAGTGAGACAGTAAAAAATGTATGATAAAAACTGTGGTGCTAACCACAAAGACCAAAAATAAACACAGAAAAGGAAGTTTAAATTAACACTACCATATCAGAAGGATAACACCATATGAAAAACAGTAATTTGGGAGAAAATAAAAAGCAACATTATATATTGTACCCTCCTACTGTGTTCTTTCAGACTACATGACAATGGACAAGTCCGGAAACCATAGTAATCCTAAGGTGCAATACACCTTCAAACAGCATGTTAGTAATTCCTGAATCAGTGGTGTAACAGTCTACGAGCAGCTATAGTACATTCCAAATAAGAAGAGGTGAACAGCAATAATGAATGCCCAAAACCTAGAAATAACAATCCAAATCAGTAACTCTGCTAAAATGATTATAGCAGTAATAACAACTTGTAGAATTCCTGAAACAAAACACCTTACCTCCAGTTTCTCTCCATGTTATGACCATAACCAAATACTGTGCCTACAACACAACACAACACAACACACATCTACATACTGATACAGGTTAACAGAAAAAAACATCCAAATACTACTTAGTATAATCACAAACCAGTAGTGCTGTCAAACAAGGTTAATGAAAACAAACACTCAGAAATAACCATACAACTACTTCAAGAGCATGCTAACAGACAAACCAACAAACCAACCAACGAGCATGTCGCCTGTCACCGTACAAACAAAACCCTGAGGGGGCCCAGGGTTCTCATATCTTAGAAACTGTAACACAACCCAACACAGTTCTGTTCCAGGGTCATCATGTTAAAGCATTCATGGTAAGAGCTACAGTTTCAAACCACCGCCATAAAGAGCCACATCAAGCAACTATTTACTAACCAATGTTATATTTAACATAGTTCACTGCTGTAATTTATGCACAGAATTCACATACTGGTGCAAATACTGGGCATATCAAAGACATGACATCATCAGTCTTTAAAATTTTAATACTTATTTGGCCAGTCATGAAATTCCCTGCTTTTCAGGAAAACAAGGGTTCATCACTACATTTTCAGGAGCCTGCTAATGGACCCTATCATAATGTGGCTGATTCTAGTAACACCCTCACATCCAATTTCTCCATGACCCATTTTTACAAATTCTCCAAACTACAATAAAGATTCCCAAATTTTTTTTTCCTGATCACCATTTTGTATTAATTCTGCATCTCTTCACCATGCTATAGACACATGACAATGTGTGATGTACTTAAAATGCTTCTCGAAAGCTACTACAACATTTACAGTTTGGTAAATATTAAAGTCAGAAAATGGATGTATCATGTAACAATTCTGGCAAATTCAATATTGTTTAACTACCTCAAAAATGATAAAATGGGAAAAGTGAATTGGGCATAAACTTTGACATTCAGAGGACAGTGCATCGTGATATATTCTTATAATAAAACTGACGAGATGCACTAATTTCTCAAATTTATTTTTGGAATAAAACTCTGCATGTTTCGGAAAGTTTCTCTGTCCATCATCAGGAGTTTAGAACGGTATGTACAGCAGTGGTATATGTCATACAGATTTTGCTGACTGCATGCTAGCAAAGCATAACCTGTATGACATATACCACTGCCGTGTGTACAGTGAAAAACTCATGATGGTGGACAGAGGAACTGTCCGAAACATGTAGAGTTTTATTCCAAAAATACATTTGAGAAATTAATGCATCTCGTTGGGTTGATTATAAGAAGGGACATAAAAGGTTTTTTATTTTTCTCTACATCTGCTCCTGTGGCATGCACATCAAAGTGCACTTGGGTCTTCATGTAAAAAATGTACCACTGTCATCTGACTCTTAACTAAAATTTAAATTTCATAAAAATCTGATAAAAATTACTTCAATGATCCATGTGCTGCTATGTGTAGACTGACATCATGATTGTAATAGTAGCATAATGATTACAGCATATGCAGCAAGAGTGAAATGAAACCTCAAAAATTAGCTAGAAATCCTACACACAGTGCACCTGACATAGCCCACCAAAACCAACCCACCAGGACCTCAGTGAAGAGGGGAGGAAGGGTACAAATGACAATTTCACTTATCAATAAGAACAAGAACCCAGCAAGATACTTTTCACATACATCACTTTTGACCTTGTAGCTTATTAATTTGCCTAAGTGTTTTGGCCTGAACCCAATGTTTGAAGGCGGTGAGGGGCAGGTGACAGATGTTTACCTGCGGTGCTGTGGGCGGCTGCTTGGTGGATGTGGATGTAGTAGTAGTGGTAGTAGAGCACGCAGCAGGCATCATGCTACTCCCTGCTACAGTAGCAGACTGGGGCATCATGCACTCACTGCCGGCAGCGTTTACCTTGGTAGCCAGTAGGCTCTTGATGAGAGATGTGGGGGGGCCACCCCCTGCCACTTCCTTATTGGACCCCGCCAACGCCTTACCACCAGTAGTAGGACTTGGGGATCCCCCACTGCTTCCCAATAGGGCTTGGGTCAAGTGGGGATGAGCCAAAACCTTCATGGTAGCACAGTGACAGACACAACCAAACAATAGCAAAACTAGACCAAATAACTGAAAACAACTAACCATACTCAACAACTCTGCCATCAAATCTCACCAGGTTTCTAAACAGATTTCACTGCATGCAGACAAAGGTATTTCAAAACAGCTCACTGCCTTACATAATCCCTATACATATACAAGTTTACACACTGAGAATAATTGGCCTTTTGAATAACTTCATAATGCAAATTAACTGAGCATATTCCTAGAGTATGGATTTTACAACTAAAAAGTAACATGGCTGATGCCTGTTTAATATCAAAACATCCCAACAAAAACTGAGATATGAAAATACAAAAGTTACATAAGAAGAAATACGGAGAGTTATTTCCTGCACAAATAATCAGAATTAAAAGCTTCCAGTGAAGATAAATAGGGAAGATGGAAGTAAAGTTTCATAGTATACTGGTGAAAGTACTGTCCTCCAATGAAAAGCAGCAGAGGCAAGCACTAGGGCATACCATGTGTTTTATGCAAGCTGCAAAAATAATCATCATTTTCAGATGATTCTTACTACTACCACTGGTATACCAAAAAGTGTGTGTCCCCAGATCAACAAAAGAATGGTTCAAGTCAAGTACTTGCACCCAACACTGTCTCAGCTTCTCTTCACTGCAGGACTGAACCCATTCTCTGCCCAGCCTTGTGAGTGATTTATTTTATGATACCATCAGTGCCTCAACTGCAAAGCACTTAATTATAACAGTTTTTGGGTATAAATCAGAAAAAAATTTCAAACAATGGAGTCAACACGTAATTTATGAGTACACATTTTCAAAAAAATCTGGGTGCCACCTCAAAATTTTAGGCACCAGATGTGTGATATGAAGCAAGGTTCATACTGAGGGACCACAAACATTAATCACCACTGTAAAAAAATTCTCAAGCACTGCAAACGTGGCACCCGGGATTTGTGCACACCTAACTGCACATGCTGGGAGATCTGAGGAAAAACCACAAAAAAAAAAAAACCCTGTCTGGATTTCTGGTGTTGTGGGCAAGATTAGAACAAGGTCCTGTTCGGTGTCACCCTTCCAAGACTAAACCGTATTTAAATTACCAAACTGCTTATATCACATACACTATAGATCTCTCACTTCATGCTGGTAACCATGTGTACATTACAATAATCTTTTGCATGCATCTGCAATAAATTGCACAGCCAAACACACTGATAAATTTATGTTTACTACATAATGCCAAGCTTCACAATTCATATGCTCCACAAAATATTATTACGGTCATAAAAACAGGAGGAATACATAGACGGGAAGAAATAACCGATCTACTACAGCACCCCTTGATAATTTCAATCCACGTTTACTGCTCTTTCTCCACCAAATTTGGTAAATTCAAAATATATGTCACTAGAGTATGGCATAATACTAAAACCAAACATCTGATTCACTAGATGTCAGTTCATTGAGATTTCAAGAGATGTTACGTTGATTTTAAAAGCAAAATTTACTGGAAGAGGGCAAAAACTGACTATAATGAACAGGGTGGATGGATGTGGTGTGAATTCATCTGGCTCATGTTAGGGAAAGTAACAGGCTTCTGTGAATATTGTAATGAACCTTTAAGGCCCATCAAGGGCAGGGAATTTATACAATAGGCCAAACCTATTAGCTTCTCAAAAATGACTCTGCTCCATGGATTAGGTTAGTTTATAATTTCTCAACAAACCATTCATGGGCCCACTTACACAGATACATCAACTTGTACAATGTCACCCACCCAGCATTTGGGAAAAAAGACTGCCAGAAGGAAATGTACAAATATTCATCAAATACATCACTATACCAATTTCATAATACCAAAGAAAATGTTTCTAAATTTAAAAGTAAGTCAAGATAACTGCCATTCATTCTCTTCACCTGAGATATGTACTCTGGAAAACCGAGGGATTGCCTTACAACTGCGCAAACTTAAACATGTTCTGTACATATACTTCTTTCCTGAAAACTAAACACTGGGGGGGGGGGTCATTCATTCTGCATTCAAGTAAACATGGTACTTTATATGTATTGTGAGTCTCTTCATCCAGTGACCCACAACTACAAATGCAAGGAGAATAATATACAGCTCCATTTGTTTTGTTCAATATAATGCATTTTCTTTTGTTCAATATAATGCATTACGTGACTTACATCCACAGACCAAACCAGTACTAAAATACAGACGCTCAAACAAACTGACCTAATTTAGTCAGCTAAGCGTGAAGATCACATTAACTAACTTAATCAAAGAGAATTATTTCTGAGAAGCTGGTTGTGGCTCTGCTGGTCAAAAACTTCTCTGCCAGTTACGGAACCTTGTGGTTCATTACCGTGTTCAGAAGAGCCCACCAATGAATTCCACCTTCAGCCAGTTAAATTCAATTCACACCTCACACTCCATTCTTCACGAGACATTTTAATATTACTGGCCATATTGAAGTTGTCTCTATGAAATTCTATGTGCAATTTTCCGTCTCCTCCATGCATGCTACATATGCAAAGAATTTCAAACTACCAACCTGAAAATCCTGATATCTGGTTTATAGCACAGATCATGAATCTCCTACCTATGCAATGATCTCCATTTTCGCTTATTTGTTCCTGGTCACAAACCCTTACATCAGACATTTATTTCATTACTCTGTCACTTTGATCTCAAGAAATTTACACCATGATAATTAAAAAAGTTAATCTGAATGAAGTCATCCCGTTGTGTATTGATTCTGTATATTCACTTTATTATATATATATTTCAGTCAACACAACTATATAATAAAAGCACAGGTTAAAGTGATATGTTTCAACTTAAAAAGTCATCGTCAGTCTAAGCTAAGAAAGAACTTCATGGTTCTTGGCTTAGCCTGACGATGAGTTTTTAAGTCCAAACATGTCACTTTAACCTGTACTTTTATTATATAGTTGTGTTGACTGAAATATATATAATAAAGTGAATATATCAAAAAGTTAATGCCAAGTTTTCAAATAATGTGGTAGTCTTGTTATCTGTGTGACCCAAAACTGTATCTCCGCATGTTACACACAGGGCTCACACATGAATACTCATTAAAATTCCACACAGAATATGAAAAATGGCAAATACAAAAGACATCCATATGAATAAACAGTAACCTGGTAAGATTAGTGGCAGTTTTCACAAATAAACTAAGGAAAACACACAACACTCATATAGATAAATTAATGACTGAAAAAAAAGAAAGGACACTGCAAAAAAAAAATAAACACTACTAACCAAGCAATCACAAAGCAAACTACCACTCAATCATGAAAAATATATTTAATACAAAATTAACCTCTACGGAAAATGTTGCATATGGGGGGTGGGACCGTATATTCACAATTCTAAGTTCAACCGCAATTCTGCGACAACGCAATACACCCCAAAGAGTTTATCACCAATTAAAATAAATACATGCATACATCAGAAATGGTATGGTCCAATATACTATCACAGATCTCTATATCTGTCACATGTTCTCTACTTAGAAAACAAGAAGAGTTTTAAACTTTAATAATTACTATTAATTATATAATTTTAAAACCGGCACTTTAATTCAATTGCACACAGTCTGCACACAGTTCTTTCACTTTTCCACATGAAACTAAAATATCTGAAATTCCCAGGTTCAGACCCTGACAGGATCTTAAAAAAACTGTAACATGATCAACCGTTTTTGATGTTGTTGATTAAAATCAATACTGCTCAGAATAAACAGCATCCAACAACAGGAAAATTAGTAAATAAGGAACTTAAAATATGCAGAGAGAAACAGACATGTCTAATTTAGGTACTATTCCTGTTTTGGCATTTGCCTGGGTGAAATGAGGTAAGTTACGAAAAACCTGCCATGATAGCCAGTCTCTTGACTGACACAAGAATGTGAGACCTCTTGAATCCAAAGCAGCAGTATTAACCACTCGAGACATTTGGCGGCAACATGCAGGAGGATGTGACATAACTAACTTCTTCAGTGTTCAGATTAATTTTGAAGACAAACGTCTCACAGTTATCACACCTACAGCTTCCACAGGTAGTTACTCGAACCAGTACAATCACATTTTCTTCTCCTGCCATCAAGATTTGCGTTAAGTAGTGCATTTAAAAAATAACTTATTCATAGCCTACTAAAGGTTACAGTAAAAGTAAAATAGTCCCATTGATAAGCAGTTGTTTTGAGAAGACGTGTGCTTGGAAACGTCTGTGCCAAGTGACAACATACATAAGTAAAATGCCTGATGGTGGTGATAATAATGACAAATAATTCTAGGTTTTTGAGCCATTTATCAGAATAATTAATAAAATAGCTGTTTAATGTAGCAAATACTGATATGAACAATGTGATATTTGCCTTTTTGACCAAGCCCAAAGTAATGCTAACTGAACACAGCTAAACAGACATTCCACACAACCCTACCAAATGGAGATGGGAGTATGGAGAGCAATTAAATACATAAAGCGCCAGCTGATGAAGCACAGGTGACACAGCACAGCATACAGCTTGACCATTCATCACGGTCAGGGCCAAGAATAAGTGGAGGTATACCATCATGGCACGTAGGACAACTTGACCTTTGTAAGACTACAGGAAAATGCTGGACAAAGGCAGGAACATAATTTATAATTACGATTTACGATACGTTATCACGCAGATGGAGAAAGAGAACAGCAAAGAGACAGACTGTGATAACAGGGAGGCTAAGCAGAGCAAAGAGAATGTCATAACGGGGGATCAGCAGCGCATAAAATTACCACATAAACCTGTGGGGTGAAAAATAAAGGGACCATGATGTGTGTCCATACAGGCAACACATTACATAACTTACAAATGCAAGATAAAGAATAATTCACTAATAATTTAGTCAAGAACCAAGGTCTATGTGGTAAAAAGTCTCGAATATAAATGCAAAATAAACTGCACAAGTGGACTAGAACCTTCAATTTGAAATGTAAACTTCACACAGTCTTAAATTATTATTATTATTATTATTATTATTATTATTATTATTATCATCAGCAGCAGCAGCAGCAGCAGCAGCAGCAACAGCAGCAACTCTGTATACCATGGTAATGAAAACTGAGGGCAAAAAAATAGTATCAACCAACTTCAGGTCACACAGAATACCCATATGAAGTATTTGTTCACATGCACTTCTGAGGACTGGGGACTGCAGTAGCACATTGGTTAAGGTGCTGTGCTACAAATTAAAAGGTCGCTGGTTCGATCCCAGCTGGTGTCAGTGGATTTTTCATTGACATAAAAATCCTTCCGATCGCACTATGGCCCTGGGGTCGACTCAGCCTTTATGCGTACCAGGAGTATTTCCTGGGGGTAAAGGCAGCCGGTGCGTAAGGCTGACAACCTACCACCATCCTGTGCCATTGTCACGAAATCTGGAAACCTTAACTTCCTGGAACCCTCTGGGCCACTCCAGGCCTGTAATGTGACTGCTTTTTTACTTCTGAGGACCACTCCATTTCAGAGATACGCAAAGACAGCAATAAATACAGTATAAAGTGCTCCCATATGACCAATACTCTTCTAGCCTGATGATGCACACAGCAGGTGTCTGTGAAATACTGGTATCTGTTGAGCAGAGGACATTACAGTACATGCCAGATGACAGAAACCTTTGGTTCATTCTTATGTTACAGTTAGCAGTAAGGTAATAATAATTGTGCTTTGATTCTGGAAAGGTCAGTATCAACAGTTACCACCAATTCATTACAACATAAAACTAATCTCTATTACTGGTAGCCTGTTAAACAAGGCATGTAACCTAACAAACAAAATCAGGCAAACTGATTCAGGACACCAAATCAGTTAGGGAATCTTGTTAACTGTGAGGTATTTCCATGATTTTATTGTCTCTCTGGCTGACGGCTGAAAGAGTACCTTTAATCAGACCATACGCATGTCCAACAAATTCCTTACCCACTAATCAATCCAATTCAGGTAAATGTAATTCAAATTAAATTGTTCTGCAGAGGTACTCTTCAGTAACTGGAGAATGTTTTTTGTAGTTTATTTAAAAGTCAGTAGCTCACACTTACAAGGGTGTATCCAAAAGTTCCAGGACAGTACTTGTAAAAAGAAGTTTGCTTACCTTGGATGTTAAATTCCTCCATCACCTTCAAAGTACTCCCCTTTTGCATCAATACAGCGGTCCCAGCGTTTCTGCCATGCTTGGAAGCATCCCTGGAAGTCCCTTTTTTGAATTGTGTCAAGTACCCACTGCAATTCCTCTTGAATCTCTTCAATGGTGTCGAATCTTCGACCCTTCATCCGAAGCTTCAGCTTGGGGAAGAGGATGAAGTCACAGGGGGCCAGGTCAGGTGAGTATGGGGGATGGGGGATCACTGTCATGTTGTTCTTGGCCAAAAACTGCGAAAATTTAAAGGACCTGTGAGCTGGGGCATTGTCGGGGTCGATAATGAGGTTCTGGTTTTGTCATTTCTGTGGCTTCTTGCACCGCACATTTTCATGTAACCTTCTTAGAACATCAATGCAGAAGTCTCCATTGACCGTCATTCCAGGTGGGACAAATTCCCAGTGTAAGATCCCCTCTTGGGCAAAGAAACAAATAAGCATCATCTTCAATTTGCTTTTTCGCATACGTGCTTTTTTGGGTCTTGGAGATCCAGGACTCTTCCATTGCGAAGATTGCAGTTTTGTCTCTGGGTCGTAAGCATAAACGATGCTTTCATCGCCTGTGATGATGTTCAAGAGGAGTGTGGGATCGTTTATCACAGTTTCCTTCAGTTCCTGACAGATCGCTACTTGACTGTCTTTCTGATCATGAGTCAACACTCTCGGCACAAACTTTGTTGCAATCCGATGCATGTTCAGCTGTTCTATGAGAATTCGCTGACAAGATCCATAAACAATTCCAACCTCTGCACAGAGATCGTGTATGGTATGACGATGATCCTGGTTGACAGCCACCCGTACCTGTTCCACTTTTGAGGGGGTTGTTGCCGTGCTTGGCCGACCTGATCGATCGTCATTAGCAGTCGAAGTTCTGCCACTCTTGAAACGTCCAAACCACTCAAAAGTTCGGCTACAGCTCATGCACGAATCACCAAAAGTCTGTTTCAACATTTCAAAAGTGTCACTTCCCGTTTTACCCAATCTCACACAGAACTTGATGCACACCCTTTGTTCGTCAACTTCCGCCATACCGCCGATATCAGAAAATCACAGACGGCTGATACAATACACACATAAAGACACATGCAACAATCAAACACTTCCACATCCAACCACGCCACTCGGCACCCTCACTCACAAGACACCACCGCAACACACCCTAGCAGGAAACTCGTGAACTACAAGCGACTTGCGTGTTATGAGCATTGTCCTGGGACTTTTGGATACACCTTCGTATATGTCAAACAACAGAGGAGAGGGCATTAGGTTCAACCCTCACTTATATCTAGTGCTGGGGCTATGAATGAGTGGTATTATATTTGTACTCCTACGTGCATTCACTGTGTAAGCAGGGACAATTTTACCTTTTTCACTTTCCCTTTTACTAGTTACCTATCATGAAATGAAAATGAGAAAGATGTTTCATTAATGACACTTGCCAATTTCTATGACTGTATGCTGTCAGTGGTAGATGAATGATATACCAGTGTAGTGACAGTGGCAGGGGAAAACTAAAGTACTTGGAGAACACCCGTTCCAATTCCACTTTGTCCACCACAAATCCCTAAAACTGAACCTGGGCCTCTGCACTGAGAATTTGGTAACTAAATGCCAGCCATGACACAGCATATCTATCACGAAATGAGACAGCAAGGGTAATTATAAACTGGGAAGAATGTGCAATCAGTGACAGCCTGCTGTAATGAACTATTCCACCATTTGTCTGGAAAAACCAGCAAAAAATCACAGCTGATCTTTGGCAAGGATGTTAGGTTTAAGGTTCTAACAGTAGTCAACATGAAGATTATAGCCTCTAGTATGGGACACCATGTAGTTTGATACACAAGCATGTAACTACCAAAGAACATGGCATCACATCCCAGATGACAGTAGTCTTACGCCATGGTAAGTGGTTACATGGTTGACAACAAAAAAATCTGGAACCTCTTTAATATGAAGAACTGTGAAAGTTACATCTACAGAAAATTACATGTCTTTATGTGGGAGCACTCCTTACCTTATTTATTGATGATGCTAAAAAAATTGGTGATATTACCTCCAATATAATTCTGAGACCATTACATGCAGCTAACAACATATGAGGTTGGTGTGCAAGTTAAAAAAAAAAAGAGTTATTGGGTAAGCACTAATTCTACAAGAACTATCATTCCAATAGCATTTACTATCCTCATGTCTTATACATTTCCCATCTCAGCAGCACCTGAAAACAGCTCATGACTGCATGACTGCATACATGTGGTTAAAACCATGATTAATTGTACATGTCACTAATTGCAAGGCACGTTTGCAACAGTGCAGAGCACTTAACAAACAACTGTGTCTGTCTGTCTGTCTGTCTATCTGCAAGCATGAAACAACTGAAGAACAAATGAACAGGTTTTCATGAAATCTGATAATTCTGGCTCACTTCACTTTTGGTTAGAAAGTTATAATATTAACAGACACTTCATGTAAAAACCGAGACGCATTTCTACACATATGAAGCACAACGCATCAGTCAAAAACACAGCATAAAACGTTATTTTAGGGTGACATGGTTTGACTCTTTTTGAGTCATCTTCAAGCCTTCTAAAGTACAGATCCAAGGTTAACAATGTTCATAGTGCATTCTGGGAACCCAAACGCTTACAACAGATACTATAATTGTTGCATAAGTACAACATTAAATTTATAGCTTGTCAAACTAGTTCCATCAATCTCTATAAGAACATGAGATCCAAGCTACTAAAATGTTAAGACAACATCTATTTTAATAAACAGGGTCTCGTTAAAAAAGTGATCCCTAAATACGCTAATATAAAATTTGGTACTTTTGCAACAATTATACTATCTATTGTAAGCGTCTGGGATACCAGAATGCACTATGAACATTGTTAACCTTGGATCTGTACTTTAGAAGGCCTGAAGATGACTCAAAAAGTCAAAACATGTCACCCTAAAATAACATTTTATGTTGTGTTTTTGACTGATACGTTGTACTATATATGTATAGATAAACACATCGGGATGACTAATATTAAATTTATAGCAAGACACATTTCAGTTATTGTCTCAAGGAAAACTCACTAAATATTTGTCAGAGCATAACAAGTCAGTAACAAATGTTGAAAGGAAAAATGAAATGATGCACTTCAAAATAACTAAACAAAATGTATCAAACACACCATTATTGTTAGGTGTACACACATTCCCTGACTTGTTTATATAACCACATGAAGAATGGACATCTAATGGAAATAACAAGCCACACACAAATGCCACACCGTGTAACAGTTCTAAATACAACAGCAGCTATGTCAACAACTGATCTGTTGCATGGAAATCAAAATTTTACCTACAGATCACAGGTGTAACTGCATGTAAGTCATTATTTCACTTAGTTCATGTGCATGAAGTGGCTACATGATACTGAACTGTGAAGTATAGATCCCAGGTCCTCTTAGATGTAAGTCATCATTTCCCTTGTCATGGGCATTAAATGGCCAAATGAAATCAAACTGTAACCTGCAGATCCCAGGTCCTATTTCACAGAAGGCATAATTTAACTTCTTTCAGGTGCACAAAGTGGCAACACGAAATCAAATAATGCCAGAAATAATTCCACCACAGGATAAGATGGATAATTCCACATGGGCACAGAAGTGTCAATGTCTAGCATAACAAAGGGGTAACTGAAATTTTCAATTTTCACTTCATAGCAAACAGCCAGAACAACTAATCCTCCCTTCTATGTACATGTTTCTTTCAAAATCTTCAAAAATATAAATATGTCATGTATGATTACATGCCCGTCTTCGGTCCTAACATGCAGTTACTGTACGGGCAATACAGTGCTAAGCCAATATATTTTATCATTATATTTCTATATTTATTTTAATGTACAGTATCAACTACAAATTTTGTATTTAATAACTGTCCAACAAGATGCGACTTATTCAGCTTATTACATTTCTGTATGCAGCTCTACATGTTTCAGGCGTTGACACCCATCACCAGGAGCTGGTACAGCTGTAATTACGAGCTCCTGATGATGGGTGTCAACACCCGAAACATGTAGAGCTGCCTACAGAAATGTAATAAACTGAATAAGTCGCATCTTGTTGGACAGTTATTAAATTCGATTCA
>Ga0123355_10002502_pt1 | contig 26055 bp, 19 predicted proteins | sample TergutEmb28metaG_3_FD_89872 | JGI IMG/M metagenome (GOLD analysis project Ga0123355, IMG submission 89872) | Embiratermes neotenicus P1 segment gut microbial communities from Petit-Saut dam, French Guiana - Emb289 P1 | ecosystem: Host-associated > Arthropoda: Insects > Digestive system > Gut ...
CTGGATGGACTGTTCCGAGTCAAACTGAAGACTGCTTGGCTACCCACTCCATTCGCCTCTTTCCCCTTCACTTCTCCTCCCGTGCGTCGCCGTGTGCCACCAGATTCCGTTTCCACTCTAACAGGTTTTACAAGACACCTAACACCACCACTGGTTTGTGGGGGGGTGTGCGCGAGGGCACAACTGTCGCACGGAACCTGCATATAGTTTGCCATGGCACTTGGCTACTTGTGGTATATGCAGTGAATCCATTGCATAGAAGGTGCTTTGTGGGCCTAGTTTCAGTTGTAGCAGTTTGGCCTAATTGGAAGTGGATGATAGTTGTGAGGTGATAGACATTTGTGTAGTCTTTTGTTTGTAATGTTTAGGTGAAATATACCACTACCAGATTTTCCCTATTTCCAAGAAATTTTCATTGTCTAAAGACCATTATCAGTGCCTTTATTCTGGTGGTACCAAGTGCAGCCCATGTTACTAATTGGTCAGCAGTTTGTGGTGTGTGCGCGCCTTTAAAAACTTAGTGTTCATCATCATCCAGCATATTACACTTTGGCTGCATTGTTTAGAGCTTAGGGGGTTTCCCTCATCTTATTCCACTTGTTGAGGCAATGTTTGCAGAATGGCTTTTGATGGTACATAGCTTGTGGCATTTTTTAAGTATGCTACATTATCACACATGACTTTCCTATCCTCGGTTATTAACATAGTGTGCAGTGCATGCATGAAATGGGCATTTCAAAATTTTTGCATCCAAATTTGGAATAGTCCTTTTGTTTCACTTGGATCATGGTTACCCTCACAATTACAGTAATGTAAAACTCCGGACTTGAAATGGCCATGTGGTGTGATGTTTCGTAACTTTTCAAAGCCTAGCATTAACTGGGACACCATGTTTAACATTCAAAAATTCTTTGTGGTGCTGACATAGCATGTATGTGCTTTGTATGGATACCAGAACAAACAGCAACTTTTGTCTTGCACAATAATAAATTGGTTTTTAAAACTGAGGTGGAGATAGTTTACTGTGCGGTACATATGGATACATTCGTGAGTTAAAGGGTTAATGTTAGTGGCTGCTGTCACTTTGGGACTGCATCTGTGATGCTGGTTTCAACACCATAAGTGTTCAGCACGGGGGGGGGGGGTTAATGCCATAGGTTGTAGTGGGCAGATGTGGAATGAAGTTGGACATGTTGTCTAGGAATACATTGCAGTTACAGAAATGTACCACAATAGCAGATATTACTGCAGTGGTTCTGAACTATGGAGAAGAATAGGGGTTCGAAACCTGTAGCTTGGGGGGTGGGGGGGGCACCAAAAATTCATGCTGCTGCACCTGTAGCCACCTTCAGTCATATTCTTTGGCATCTTTATTGTGATCAGTGAAATGTGTTGTAATTCACTATATTTCTCACATTATTTGTGACCTTTTTTATAGTTCTATGTTGGAAGGGGATTTGAGTTCAAAATTTTTACTGCATCTTTTTTGACATTTGTTCTCAGTGATTTACTGGCACCCATACAATTCAAGCTTATGACAGTGTTTTTGAAATATGTATAACCTGTAATGAAACCAGTCATGTTAGCAGACAGACTTTGTTGAATTCGTGGCATCTGTACATGATAAATTTTTTTGAAAGTTTTGCAAACTTTCAAGGATTTTCGGGTGTGTAAAAAAGGACCAATTTATATATAGTTAACACAGTTTTGTCATCTTATATGTAGCTTTCTTGTATCATTATGAACTTTATTTTCTTTGGGCCCATCTTCAAATTCCAACTCAACAGACTGCTTTTTGTAACTATAAATTAGTGATGCCTGAAAGATGGGTGATATTTCTAGAGTTTGTTCACCTCTTACTGATGAAGTTGTCATAGTTGCTTGTATATAAACATACTGTTTACTATTGGCAAGGTGGTTTTTTTTTTTATAATTGGGGTTCAGCTGTGTAAATAGAAGCTGTGTTTCTTTAAGTTTCGAGTTCTGGAATTAGGGTTCTAGGCCAAATTGGATAGGAAAAAACACTTGTGTTGTGCTGTATGGTGTGACAACCAAGAAAACTTGGTTAAATTTGCAGTATTGCAAGTTTACTTTTTGCAGAATTTTTTGAATGCATTTTGTTATAGTTGCTAGTATAGATGGCCAGAGATGGTGCTGCCGTTCGTGTGCTGTGGTGCTTGGGGTGAAGAGAAGTTTTTGATGTTTCTAGGGGGTTGTGTTGGGTTAGTCATCAAATATTTTTCTTCCATTTCTTGCACTTTTCTTACACCACTGACTGCAAAGGTGGCCCTAGAAGTACATAAACGTTTCATTTAAGGACTGAAATGTCTGTCTTGGTGCCAGAATGTGCTTTTAATTTTAAAGGGTTCATATTCAAATCATGGCCAGGATACAGATGCACAAAGTTTTTTCATGGGGTTTCTGAATCATTCCTTGGAAATGATGGACAGGTAATGAGATACCTGTGTTTTTTAACATGTTTTTTAATTTATATTCGCTGGTTATTGTAATGTTATACCACTACAATTATCCTATCAATTCCCATACAGCTAATGAATATATAGCCTGTGCTTCTGACAATGTTAAACCATTATTGGAAAATTAAAACTTCAGGGTGTTTTTGACTGGTGATGGAACAGTGCCAGTGTGATTCACATTCACATAACAGCATGTTTGAGCAAAGTGTGTGAAGAGCCATCTGTATTGATTTTAAAGAATGCTGTAGATATGTATGTTTCAAATGTGTCATCTCAAATACACATTGGAAAGTTTGCTATGTAATTGATAGTGATAAGGGCTGGCCATGCTGAAGTTTTGTTAGTGAAAGAATTTTGTGTCCAGCTGGGCAGATTACTAGCTTCTTCAGCACTGCCATGCAATAATGTACATCTGTTTTTTGCCAATTTATGTTTTGTAAAATTCTGTGAATTGGTATGGTGTGGCAAAATGATACTTTGAGGCATGTGACTGACGAGTTTAGTAGTGGCCTGAGATTCGCAGGGCATATTACATGGTTTCATCCACACCTGTTCAGCACTAAATGTGTTTGTGACTACGGTAGCTTCAGTGATGTCCGTCATTGCAGTCCGCATCATTCCGTGGTTACCTGAAAGGAGGAGAAAGTCATTCTCCGTAGAAGACAAGATAAGAATAATCCGCATGATCGAGAGTGGGAGAAGTATGGCTGATGTTTCAAGGGAGGTTGGATTGTCATCTTCTACCGTGTCTACTATTTGGAAAGTCCGAGACTGTGTGAAAAGTGCTTACGAGAAGAACATGTTAGGTAGTAGGAGGCTTCAGAAACCGTCGGTGCGCGACGATGTTGAACATGCTTTGTTTCGGTGGTATGCCATGAAAAGGGCTGCAAACAAGGACGTGAGCATGTCAGTGCTGCAACAGAAAGCAGAGGAATTTGCTAAGCTGTTAGGTGGCAACTGCTTTTTTGTAACTTACAGGTGGTTGGAGAGATTCAAAGCTCGCTATAACATCCATTGACAGATCTAAAGCAGCTTGCATAGTAGCACTGGGATGAGTATTTAACCATATGGCGTGTAAGACGTATGAAGCCTGCAGATGTTCTTACCAGTGTTGCATTCAGATTTAAAAAGTGTTCAGTATATGTGTAGCTTTTTTATTTGTGAAGTTTGAAAGGTGTTCCAGCATTGCAAATCGTAATATACATCAATGTATTATATGCCCCTAAAGCTGTTTATATTGGTGGATTGGTATGTTGAATGTCAATACAGGTATATATGTAAACATTAAACAATGCATGCAAGGTTGCTTGTGATATATCTAGGAATATTGAATGGTTACATAAGTGAAGTTCTACACACTGCCAGTGGCAAAGGCCTTTTGCACCTCCATATTTGCTTACAGCACATTTCTAATGCAGCCAGAGGGTTAGACTATCGGTATGAAATGATTACATTTGTAATCACTTCAGTAGCGTACTAGTATTTACTGCGTGGGCTATACAGCTGAGTAGTCCTTACAATTTTAGGCAGGGTCAGGAGGTATGTTTCTGTTCAAAGCTTGCAGACTGACATTGGTGCTTCCACAGATTCCAGTTCAATGCATGTTTGGCACTTTTTCTTTGGAGGTAAAGTGGCTGGTGCTCAAAGTTGAATTTGATGGAATAGCAGTCCATTTGAAGGATGTGTACCAATTAAAATTTGTCTGAGATTATGAATTACTGATAGGGGATATGTATATAAATGTGTACTTGTGGTAGAAGTGAAGCACGAAGGCTTTCTGCAGTGAAATGAACTCTGTGGATAGAGACTTAGTATTTCTGCATACAACTGGATTTGTAAAAGCAACACTGTTCTGGCTGATGTAAAGTTCTTGGAAACTACTGGGTAGAAAAACCACAGTTCAGTGGAAACAGTATTTTGATGTAGATGGGTGTTGGCTTGATAAGGGTGGTCAGATGGCAAGAAGTGTTCACCATAGATAGAAAAACATTGCTTCATACCAGTGTGTACTCATGATTTAGCTGTGAGTGTTAATAGCATTGTTGCATTGGCCAAATAGCATAATGAGTATGGAGATAAGACTTTTTTTATTGATGCATTCCAGTGGGCCTTAAAATGGATGCAAGTAGCCAACAGGAATTTCAGGTGCAGTACGATACGTTGTGTGATCTAAAGCCATACTTCATTTGTCAGTTGCGGTCAAAATTTGGTGCACCATATCAGATGAGATGTGCAACAGTAGAATGTCTCCCATATTACAGGGTTTACAATATTAACTGTTTTCTTTTACCTTGAAAATACATGTTAAATAGTAGATTTGATATTGAAGACTTGCGTCTTGTAAGGGGGATATAGTGGTATGTCCAACTGTCGACCCGTGTTCCTTGTCACAGGGATCGTTTTGTTGTAAATTGGTGCAGCTCATCACTAGTAAGGAATGTAACACTTGGTTGTGAATATTAGTGTGAAATATTGTTTAAAACTTAACAAAAATTTACTTTGCTTCATAGAATTTGGTACTTAATGTGTAATATAGTTCGATTCTGTATCTTGAAGTACTTAAACTTGGGAAGATGAGGGCACTGTCCCAAAACTGGTAACTTCCAGGCAGTGTGGGGAAGATGAGGGCACTCCCAAAACTAGTAACTTCCAGGCAGTGTGCCGTAATATACCCACAGACATGAAACATCAACTTCTATTTTGTATCAATGTGGTGGACCATTTAAATGTTTAGCCACAAGTAAGCCATAGATCCTAGTGTGCTTTTACACCTCACTCACAGTATTTTGGGAGGAATGAGCACAGTTTTCGGTTACGTAGGGATTAAAATATCTCCTGTGATTCTCGCGTTTTGATACCTTTTTTGGGAACCATTCATTGCGTCCGAGCAGTGTTACCACCGCAGCTGCTTGAATGATGGGAAGCTTTCCAGACAGACTGCCATAGTAGTAATGACGGGACTGTAGCTAATGACTGGCATTTGTGGCTGACCTTTTTAACTTGGCAGTACAAGCCATGGCTGCTAAGGACTGTATGGGTTGATTGCGCAGCCATGGTTGCTAATTACTGTATGGGTTGATTGCGCATACCACTGGATACTGTCTCCAAAGTTCTGTAGGTTGAAATAGTACTCACTATTTGATGAATATTTAAGTGACTTTTGAGGAAAGCTGCTTGTTTTTGAAACTCCTCTGTAATTTACCTTTGCATCATGTCACATGTTTACTTGAATTGGTTGAATGCCTCAGAGTTCTGAGTTCAGTGTAATGTCAACATCAGCTCTAAACTGGTAGTTTTCTAAATGATGGTGTACGTGAATGGATAAACCTGCTGCCTCTGACAGTAGGTTTCTTTCCTTCCAGGGTGCCTGGGTCAGCTGAATTTGCTGATCCAGCGACACGTGCCCCTTCCCCTCCCATTTGAAGCCCCTTTGATGTCAGAGCCTTCCCCAGCCCCTCAACTTGAAGCTGCTGATCTGACAGATGCCACTGTCGATACGTTGCTCCGATCACTTGCAGGCGACGTCATGTTCCGTAAATATTCTGTGCAAAATGTGACTCGGGCATTGGAAGCAGTCCTCAAACAAGGCATAACTGTGAGTGAGGCATCTCTGAGATTTGGAATCAAGCGGTCCACACTGCAGTTCTATCTGAAGAAGTTGAACGTTGTAATGAGAAAGTCAACTGTTAGAGTCCAGCAGGATGAGCCTCATTTCTACATTTAACTTGTGATTTTGATTGTGAAAATGCAGAAGTGCAAATTTCAGTAGGATAGTTCCCCAGTATCATTTTTGGTTTCATCTATGACTCAGAGATGGTGAATGTGTTTTTGTTTTTAGTTCCTAAATACTGTTTTTCCTTTGCTGTCCTTTCACTTTGGAATTAACTGTGTGATCATTTTACATTTTAGGAAAGAAAGGCATATAATTTGTTGGGCAAATGTAATTACTGTAACCTGAAAATGAGTACTTAAAACGCTGAATGTTGCAGTCTGGTGTGTAGGACTCCATATGTACATGTCGTGGGCTTGCCTTACTAGTACTTTTTCTTCAGGCCCTCCAAACAAGACAATAGTACCTTAAAACATGATGTTTTTCGCCTTAACCAGTTCATTGTTTTCTGAGAATTTGATGTTGGGATGTCTAGTTAAATTAAGATTATATGTTTCAACATATTTTAAGCTTGGATCAATGGAACATTACTGCTTTCATTGGACATGTTACAAAGTTGGAGTTCTGTGACTGGTCCTGTTCCTCTGACAGGGCAGACCTGATTTTAACCCTTTGGCACCCAACATCAAGTATACCCATCACACAGTGTGATGCTTAAAAAACCCTTAGTGTCTGGTATAGATGATGGCCATTTAATTATGGCCTCAATGCAGCTTCTGCACATCACCCCAAGGCATTTCATTATGGCATCACAGGGTTCAACCAAGGACAGTTAAATGTAATATATACAGTGATACCTTGGCTAACGAGTGACCCTGGTAATGAATTTTTCGGCTGACGATTTTTTCGCTGTTTTTCGGACTCGGCTAACGAATGTTTTAGTGGATGCGTGCGCTAACATTAAGCAACAAACATGAACAGTCGGGCCATTCCAGGAGCTTATCTTTTCCGTCTGTATGTGTGTGAGAAAGAAATGAGCTGACCTCATCACATAGGGGAGACCCACCAACCTGACTGGGTTGTTTACTTTCAAGACAGTGAGAAGTGAGATGCCAGATAACATAAGCTGGTTCGGATTTGTTGATGGATCTATATCAGAAGGTGAGAAGTGAGACGCCTGATAACATAAGCTGCTTTGGATTTGATGATGGATGTATATCAGAAGGTGAGAGATAAAAAGGGAAGAATGACAACAGGTGACATTAAAAAATGCTGCATTACTGGGAAGAGTTACAGTTTTTGGCTACAAAGTGGCATCCCCACAAAGCTGAAATGAACAGACTTTGTGCCTAGGTTGGAGACAAGTGTCTGAATCACTTGAAAAACAATCTTTAAAAAAAAGATCAACTTTGGACAGATTTTTGACATCTCCTTTAGCAAAGAGACAGAGGCCAGCTACTGAAGAAGAGGAGCCTTACCTTGAATAAACTTCGAAAATTTGGAAGAAGAATAGTAAAACGTTGTGTACTTATTTTCATTTTAATAGTATAGAGTGTATAATATATTTTCAGTATAATAGTGTAAAGATCGTTAATTTTTCATTCTACTTTCCATTCTCCTACATCCAATTGGGTAGCTGTTCATTTCAGCCTTTGGTGAGTTTTTGCCCTTTTATAGTGTGCTTTTGACTATTTTATAAAACTTTAAATAGTGGGCAGCATCCAGAACGAATTAGATGATTTTCTGTAGAAACCTACGGGAAATCACGTTTCGGCTAATGAATGTGATTCCGGAACAAATTATCGTTAGCCGAGGTATCACTGTGTATATATATATATATATATATATATATATGAATTTCCTGATGTGTGGTGATGACCTGTACAGTTGTAATCCCTTTCTGGCTTCTGGCTGGAAACGGCAGTAACCAATTTGGTGGCATCATTTGTGTACTGGAAATGTTGTAATTGTGAGAGAAATTGGTTTCGTTACATATACTTATGTAATTTACATTTTGCTACATTTTGTTTTGCTTGTATGCGCAGATAAATTCAAAATGTAAAATATATTTTTGTCTTGTGACCAGTTGTATATGTAAGTTTTGCAACCTGTTGGGGGGGGATATTCCTCACTTATTTGTTGCAAGAGATTCAGAATTTGAATCCACATTCTTTAAATTGTGTTAATTTTATGTAGGAGGGGTGTATAGGAAGTATTGGAGCCTGCTGAGTATTGAGATAGTGTAGGACTGGATTGCATGCCATTTCTGAGGCAAAAGTTGTTCCATTGCTCTATGCTAGATGTTCATGGAAAATTCCTTCCTTTTCATCAACTCTCTTTGGGTTTCAGAATATATACTCTAGTTTGTTGCAGTTTGTATATAATGTGTTAGTTTTTTTAAATTTTATCACTAAGGTGTACTCTGTCCCAAGAAATTTCTTTGCTGACTGCATGTTGGGGAAATAACAGCTTTCATTCTTATTGTTCTATCACTTCATCTACAGTAGAGATTTTGCAGTCCTCTTGTCTCGTGCATATGGTGGTAGAGTGCCACCCTTTGGCTGTTTGCTCTGTGGCCACAACTTGAGAAATAACCATGCACATTTTCATGAACATGTTACCTGCCTCTGGCAGCTATAAATTGTATTTAATCCAAGCATAAAGAGAAGTGGGAAGTGTCAGTTCTTAAGGGTCATTGATTGCTTTGTGAGAGCCTCCCCATTATTTGCTGAAAATTCTTTGTGGTAGCAACCACCATGTGTAGCAGAGAGAGTGCTGATTTTCAGTGAGTAGTATTGAACATGGCTTATCAGTGGAATGTAGGAATAATTCTCTGAATCTGGGAGTATTCTGCACTGTTCTAAGTTCACCCACCATGTTTACATTACACCTTTGAAACTCCTTAGTTTATTTTTGATTGTGGGGTATGTAGCATGCATTGATGAGGTGGGATGTATGTTTTGGTGTGAGGACGGGAAGACTTCAGAGGAGGTGGGTGTGGATGTAGAGGATTTTAAAATGGATGTCAGGAAACAGAGATAGGCTACATTTGGTTCACATGCCTCAGGATATGGACCAAATATTGGTCTGTCAACATCAATATTAGACTGATTATTGGAATTTATGTATTATTGCAGAGTTTTTTTTTACAATACTAGTCTCAGTAGTGGGAAGAATGTTAAGCATTCCCCTGTTACCTGCATGCTGGAAGTTGAAGGCTGTTGGTATATGTTCCCCCGTCAGTGTGGAATTGAAGCGTGTTGTGTCTTGCATGCTGAAATTACTTTTTGGGTCAGTGGAGTCTCAGATTTGGCCTTCATCCCAGCTGAAATACCTATTTGACCATTCTGTTTTGAATAGGATGTGTGCGAGCTTGTCAGAGTATTCATTCCTAAAAATTTTCGTGGGTAGTTGGATGTATTCCTTCCCACATATTTATAAATTCCTGCTGCAATAGATATGCGTGTGAAGAGGCGAGGTTAGTGCCTGTTGAATTATGTACCGCATTCCAAACAAGGGGACTAGTGTTAAAAGGAAACTTCAACTTCTGTAATCATAACATTAAATATTATCTTATTCTCTATTTACCATTCTTTGTCCAGTACTTGGTTTCATTGGAAACAATGCATGGAGAGCTCAGGGCTTTGAGGCTTTGTTGATTTTCCTGTGTGCTTAATGTGACTCATCCTTCAAATTTTACTCATGAGATGACCCCTCCCCACAGGTCACTTCTTTCTAGCCTGCCTTGAGTTTTAATAGGGTGGGTGTGCAATATATGTTGCAGTGCACTGTGCAATATAAATGTAGAACTAATGCACTGCTGTCATATTGAAAAATGATCTATTGTAGTATTTTGCTTCATGTTCGCAAAGAATCTTCGGTATTTTTTTGTGGGATTGACTAAAATGAAAGTATGAGAAAAGCCATAATGTGTATATATGGGAAATAAAAAACAAATTGCACATACGGTTTTTGTAATGCATTCGTATGAGATGTGGGGTGAGGATTTCTTTTCTCTGTTCTTGTAGTTCAGTTTTGAGATTGGGCTGTGTATGCAGAATAAATAGGTGTTTGCAACATGAGCTTCCAAGTTGGAAGACATCCATGTATTTACAAACCTTGGTGTGGCTGTTTTGAAGTCTGCTTTTCAAACCCAGATTGGGTGTGAGGAAGACATCCATGTATTTACAAACCTTGGTGTGGCTGTTTTGAAGTCTGCTTTCCAAACCCAGATTGGGTGTGAGGATATTTGATCTTTTACCCAGTACTTCCATAGGCAGCTTTGTGGGTTGAAGGGTATCAGAATTCAAAAAATTAGGAAGGGAGCTGGATGTGAAATCTCAGATGTGCAGTACTTGTAGATATAATGTGATTTCATGGTAGTATGTTGGTATTTGACATAAGTGGGGTGAGTAGGGTGAAATCCAGAAATGGTGAGAGGCATGTTAGTTGCAGAGCATGCCAGTCTCCATCACACGGTGCCAGAGTACTTTTCTGTAAATACGTGTCAATTGTTAATACTTGGCTAATGGATTTGTGCTCAATACGTTGTTTGGTTGGTGCAGGGTTTGCGCCATGGCATGTTGCAGACCAGTCAAGGGACGAAGTATTCATGGCAGCGCAAGAATCTGTTGGTGCTCATAGGGATTCACAAGGTAAGATTCAAAGACCTGCTATATTCATTTTTCTCGGAATCACAGGGCATTACATGTTCTGGTTTCTTGCTAATGTCAAAATTGTGCTGGGCCTATAGAATAGAAAATCGTGAGCTAGTGCAGGCAAAGTTTTGATGAAATACAGATTTTCATTATTGTGTAGTACTAGCATAGTGTTAATTGAAATGAAGCGTGTACAGTATTTTTAGTTTACCAGTTCATCTCATACAATCTATTCAAGTCGGAATATGCTTTCAGACTTCCATTTTAGTGACGAACCCAGATTTTTATAGATCACAGTTCAGCCACATGGGAAAGTACCTAGAATTTGCTGAAAACACATTGCCCTGTGGTTCCCTCATGTTACCAGAGATCATGGTCAGATATAAATGTCCTGCATATTAAAGTAACTCCAGCCTCTGAATTAGTTGATACAAAATGCCCCTCTCTTCAACTTCAACAACCTGCATCGTGGAGCATTCACCGTGGACTGTGCCTTACCCTCTACACTGGTCCATGCAGTGTTCAGACAGAGGGTTGGGTTGTACACATTTTTCTGAGACTAGTAGTAACAAACATTGTACAGTTATGTAGAGAATGCATGTAGGCAGTTACACATAGGTAATGCCATAGGTTGCATATGGATTGTTAGAATTACTTTTGCAATGTATTTGGTTGTGCAAGCTGTCTAGATTTGTTCTTTGTCCATAAGTGGTTTGTGATGAATGTTTTTTGAGGGAATTTCCATGTTCATATATCAGATGAATCAATAGGGGCTCTGTAAGTTTGTGGGTGTGAACAGTTAGCAGGTAGTGCCTATCATAAGGCTGATAACAGGGTTTGCGAACTGTTATTCTTAGGTTCACTAGTTGAAGTTAAAACTGCAGTTTAATTGGGGTAGGCATTGTGAGAGTAGATCTTTGGTAATAATGGAGGAACTGTTAATAGGTGAAGTTTCGTGGGTAGAATATAAGGCCATGACTTTGTAGAAGAATTTGTTCATGCAGCTGCAGTTTGTCTTTAATAATAATTGATGAATTTTGTGCAATCAGTGGCTGGTTATATACTTATTAGTACATCTGTTTATTGCACATATTCAACTGTGATGTTTTTGTGACATTCACCATTGTTGTAGATCACTCATGGGTTAATGCAGGAATTGCTTTGATTTAGATTGCAGATTGGACCGTATACGAACCTTTTCATAATGACATTTGCATTGTGGTTGTAGTTAAAATTTAGGCATAACTGCATTGCAGTATGTGACTTGTAAGTGGGACATTGCATAATGTAGTACCACCACTTGAAGGAGCAAGAATAATTGTGTGCATATAAAGGCTGGCTGAATGTATGCTGTGATTGTGCAGGTGGAATAAGAGTAACGGTCTGATGGAGGTTCTACAAAATTGGTGAGGGAATGTGAAGGATGTGTGGGTGGGTTAGCAGGCACTGCAGAGCAGAGAGAAGCTTGTAGCCTGTCCCAGCCCCTGCGCTGGGCTAGCCAACTGGCTGGTAGAGAGAACTGAAAGAAATCCATAAAAGCTGCAAATCAATAACAGGGCAGGCTCAGTAACTTCCCCGGGCATCCCTCCACCCCATACTGTACCCCATCAGCTTCCAGCTGGCTGTGACCTGTTGGTTATTCAGGTCATTTTATGTGGAAAAGATGGTAGGTAGAATGCAGCCCTTGGGGAGACATTTGAACTTTACACTTGCGCAGTTTGGGAAAGATGTCCTGCATTTTGTGGTATTATTGGTGGCTGGTTTTTCAAAAAGGTGCATCTGGTTTGAATTAGGGTATTTGCATAGTGGATGTTCCTGGACATTTGTGTATCAGGCTTGTTGCATTCAGAAAGGAGATTGGAATTAAATGTTAGTAACTAAAAAAACAGAGAAGGACAGATTGTACGAGACATCAGAAAAGCTCTGAAGGTACATTAATGTCATGTAACATGCAACAGAGACGGCTTTGCCCCATAGTCCATAGATTTGCAATAGTGTGTGTGGTAGATGTATTGGAGAAGAGATGAGGAAAGTGGCGATGAGATAAAAGAACACACAGTTTTCAGACAGAGAACAGAGATCAAAGTATAACAGTGTTCAGTAGGGAGGATGTGAAGGCATTGGAGTAGAAAGGGGAGGAGGGGAGCGGATGGATGTCTGGGATATAAGCATTGGAATGGAACAAAGAATAGAATGGAAAAGCATGTATTGTCTTGGAAGAATAAAGGAAGAAGTATAGTACAAAGACAACCAGAACAGAATAGAGTGAAGAGGAGATGAATTGAAAAGAAGGATGAAAAGAATAGCAGTGTTCACAGACCGCCCGCTAGGTTGCATAAGAATCTAGGTGTAGTGTGCCAGCAGTCACAGTACTGCCGGGGGGGGGGGGCATGAAGTTCAGAAAAGTCCAAATGGGAAGGTCAGAGATAAAGGAAATCTGCACCAAAGCTGTTGCTGGGAAAGATGAACTAGAATATGTTTCATTGTAATATGCCACCTTGTTTGTGGTAGGGAAGAAATAGTTCTTTGATGAATGGTATTACTAACAGCCAGGTGTGCGATTCTGTAAATGGGGAAGGTAGCATGAGATAGAGATGAATGTAGACAGTGGGACATGTGATGGAAATAGTTGAGGGAAGGTATACATTGAATGTAGAAAGTAGGACATGTGATGGAAATTGTTGGGGGAAGGTATATGTTGCGTGATCTACAGACATGTTTTGTTACTTCAAGAGGATGAAACTCCCAGGAGTCCCAGGAACATGGACCTGTATTTCATATTGCATTTGGTAGAGTAACACCGCTTGTTCGGCAAATGAAATTAGTGGACTTGGGAATACAGATTTTTAGTCATATGGTTACCAAAAAAAAAAATAGTGAGTGGTACATAGGTTAGCCTTCTTATCCCCACCATTCAAAATTGAAGTATAAGTATGCCCCAGCTCCTCCAGATTGACAACGTGGGATGAAACAAGGTAGGGTGGAGAGAGGGGAAGTACATCTAGCTTTGACAGAGACTGGAGGATGCATGGGGATAGCTCTAATATTGACCCAAAGTAATTCCTGGGTAAGAGTCTGGACTTGCTTAGGGTTGTGGGTTGGAGAGTTGTGTTTTGGTCCTTATTAGTAAATTATTTTTTTCACACTAATGTCCTTTATTGGAAATTTGCAGTCTGCTCATTTTTTCAAAATTTACTTTGAGGTGTGCATAGAGGTGGAAACTGACTATGGTCCTGGAATTGTGTTCGTAAAAACTGCATTTTTATTTTGTGACAGTGGTGTACCTGCTCTCACTCTCTGGATTTCAAAATTTTGACTAAATGAGTATTGTGTTACTGAAGTTGTTGGCAGCAGTTTTGATGACAACAGTATTTTGACAAAAATTGAGCAGTGTTGGTTCACCACTGAACTGTATGAAGTAGCTGTACTTCTAGGCAGTATATAATTACATTAAGTGTTGAGTTAAATGAATATTGTTGATTTGGGTATTGGCCTTCTATGACCTGTCTTGTGTTTTTTTTTATAAGCATGCCTGCTTTTCATGAGTACATATAAGTCTACATAGATGTGCTGCGGATATCTTGTCCATATTTCTGTGTACAATGATGGCCTTACTGCTGTTGATTTGGTACTTGCTTTTAATACATTACATTCATTATAAATAAGTTCTTACCCCAACCTTACTAAACTACCATTTGTATAGTTGGTAGGTGTGTTGGTGCAAAGGGTATTTTCTATTGTAGGTAAATAATGTACATAAAAGAGGAACTAACTTATATAAACATCAGAGTGAGAAGTTTCTTTACAGTAAGTACAGGACTCAACGGAAGATATTTTGTTTGAAGTTGGAATTCCTGTTCGCCAACTGCTGTTGGAAAAGTGCAAACTTGTTTTCACAGTATGAGGTGCCAGAAGAATTTTTCAGAAAGTTGCGAATGCACGGTTTTTTCTTCGACTTTTTACCTTCACCTGAAAAGATGTTATTTAAAATATTACTGCAATGAAGAAGTGTTGTGCCACAAAAAGAGAAGTTTTCTGGAGTGAAGAAGCAGTCACAGTTCATTGTTGGTCTTTGAAGATTTTAAGTACAACTGAAGACCAACTGGCATATAGACATCGTTTGTGGAAAATGGTGGGTAACATTTATGTTCATTTAGGTTAAGGTACCTAAGGTAGTCATTGGTACTTAGTACAGTTTTAATTTCTTTTATGACATGGTATTACATAATTTTTGTCTTTATTCTTGGAACAGTTAGTGCTTGTTTAACCTTTTAGTGCCGAACGTCAACTAAAGTGGACACGCAGTGGGCCCTTTAAGTAGCCAAATGGCCGCTAAATTCGACGTCAAAAGGTTAAGGTACTTAGCATTATTGACAATATTTCTTAGTAATGTTATTTCGTTCTTGCTACAGCCCTTTACATTTTAAGGACAACGGATCATACCTTGGGATAATTGTTCTTAAATGTTAAAATATGTTTCATACACATTTTTGCGTGACTAATAGCACACTACGTTGTTGGTATACAGGCTTACCTGTTACGTGTTGCTCGAGAAAGATAATCGCATTTGATGCTTATTATACGTTTTGCGTGTAATAATTGCATTGTACATCCTGAATCATCGATTTTTTTGCGAGTGCAGTATTTGGTGAAACTTCTGCAATGAGCGTAACACTTATGCTTCTGTGACAAGTGTAATGTTGCTGGAAGTAACAGTTCAGAAGAAGAATCATTGAAGCAGTAATTCAGAAGAAAATGTTCTATTGGCTGTGCTGCTGGCAGTTGAATACAGGTAATAACATTTACTTTTCTTCACTTAGTATTATGAGCATACAAATTAAACTTTGTGGAACTAGTCTGAAACATGTGTCTGTAGTTGGGACTCTTTCTGTGTTTTCCCATTTTTGACATGTGTTTAATGTGGCTGTCTTGTTGGTGTGCCTTGACTGGCAAAGTAGCTAATTATGCTGAAGTCAATTGTTTGTTTGGTGGTTATTTAAGTACCTTTATGGAACTGTGAGTAACCTAAGGTAAGGATGGCCACTGAAGTGTTTTCAACTGTGCCTTGGACATGTCTGCTAACATGTGGATCCTAGGTTTCCTGGCTATGAAGTGTGAAACTGGTTTGCAGTCAGTTGGACTTGGGGAATGACTGGAGAATTGCACATAACCCTGTGCAGTTTGAAAGTCATTCTTGTAAGAGCAGTGAATTGTGGAATGACTGGAGAATTGCGCCTACCCAGTGCAGTCTGAAAGTCATTGTAAGAGTAGTGAATTGGGCTGTTTTTTTCTCCAAGCCACGCTTGGGATGGTGGTAATATGCTTTAAGGCCGATATTCTTGTATTTGATATGGCTTATTGATTGAAGTGCTGATATAACTATAAAATTACAACAGCTTGGATACACATCGTGACTTTGTAGTAAGTATGGTGTGTTCATTCTTATCAGGTTGAATTTGAGATGTTGCATGATTCAAGTTGAAAGTCGCCATTTTGATCTGAACCTTGAAGCCACCTGTATATTCAGGTGGAAGCTAGTGCTGAATGTTAACTTCGTGATAGTTGTGTGATACTAAGTTGTTGGAGGACGCGTACCTGAGGGTAAAACATCAATTGTTAATGTCTATTGTAAGGGCAGTTGGTAATACTGTGATTAATTTTTGTGGCAAGTTGGTGCCATCGTTGCGTTCGGAAGGATGAAAATGGGCGCCGCGTCCTTGTACTTTGTGGACTGTCTTTGCATTGACTGCTACAGTTGATTTGTTTTTGAGTTTGAACATGTTATGCAAGATATTATTGCTGACATCGTGTTCCTACAATTATCGATATAAAACTTAATGTGCTTGGTGATCAAAGAACATAGTCTTGCTGAGGTGTGTTTTGCAGTGTACCACGTTTTGTGAATGTATACGGTTGTTGCTTGAAATCTGTAGTACTCTCAGAATATTAACGCAGAGCTTTTGGTGCTCATTAAAACCAGTCTTGCGGAGGCTGAGATTAATGTGTACCATGTTTGTGAAATACTATTAATACTTGAGGTTTTTTGTTCTCATGGTACTGATACAAAACTTTGCTATTATGCACTTCGTTCATTGAACCCAGTTTTGCTGTGGTTAATGTGGCGTGCAATGTACCAAGTTTTGTGAAATTATACTGCTGTTGCTTGAAATCTTTAGTTCTCAGATAATGGTACAAACTCTACTATTGTGCATTTGGTGATCATTGGACATGGTCTTACTGAGGTTAATGTATCGTGCACTGTACCAGGTTTTGTGAAGTAGTTGTCACTTGACATCTTTAGCTCAAAATATTGGTACAGAACAGTGCAAGTGATCGTTGAACCCAGTCTTACTGTGGTTGATTTGTCTTATGCACTGTACCAAGATTTGTGAAACTAAACTACAAATGCTTGTGGTTTTTTGCTCTCATGATATACAAAACTTTACTTTAGTGTACTTGATCATTGATCCAAGTCTTGCTGAGGTTAATGTGTCAAGTGCACTGGGCAGAGTTTTGTAGTGAAATATATTACGGTTGCGTGAAATATTTAGTTCTCACAATATTGATACAAAACTTTACTATAGTGCATTTGGTGGTAATTGAACACAGTCTGGCTGAGGTTAATGTATCATGTGCGCTGTACCAAGTTTTGTGCACTTCGTGATTTCCGCTGTAGCTGGAAACTTTTTTGTTCACACAGTTGTTATAAAACAACTGTAATGCACATGGTGAGCATTGAACCCAGTCTTGCTGAGGTTAATGTGTCAGGTGCACTATACATAGTTTTATGAAATTGTACTACTATTGACATGTTCTCACATTGATACAGAACTTTACTGTAGTGCGTTTAGTGACCATTGAACCCTGACCCGCTTAGGGCAATGTGGCACTTGCACTGTAGGAAGTTGATTGCAGGGTTATGAGTATTGAGAATTTTGTAATGACTCCGGAAATGGCGAGATGTGAAATCCCATTTCTTGGCTGAGTTACGTTGAGGTAATTGGAGTGTTTCTTGAAGTTTGGAGAATACTATTTTAAATTCACACTTGATTGCAGCACTTAAGCCTTGTTGGTGGTGGAAGAACTTGTTGGATCCATCTGTCTTAGCCACGGATTGGATGCAGCAGTTACCTCCATAGCTTGCGAGGCCAATGATGCAAGTAGAAGATGTTCCATATCGTGAATGTTTACCATGTGAACTGGCAATATCATTCTATAAATCAATTTGTTTGCTTCCTGAAGGCATGTAGAATGGGACTAGGAATCTCTTGAGAGTTTCAGCTTATAATTGTAACCCTGTGATTAGATCACTGGGGTGCAATATGAGTGTTAAGGTGAGTATTGGAGTTGTAGATGTTTTGTACTACCGCATAATGTGGGCTGTTAGCAACTTCAACCTGTGTAGTTTTATTAACACAAGTTTAAAATAATTTTTTTCTACTTGAATGACATGCATTTGGCAAGTTTACCGTGTAATGCTAGGTTGTGTATATGGATATAGATTGTTGACATTTTAACTGCGATTGACCACAGGTACTGTGAATTTATAAGTATTGATTTGTTTTCAAGGAACCCATCTTGGGTTTGAGTTGTTGGCTGTGGATGGATTTTGTACATGTGTGTTTGTGGAGTGAGTGCGGTTGGATTGTGTACATGTGTGTTTGTGGAGTGAGTGCGGTTGGATTGTGTACATGTGTTTGTGGAGTGAGTGCGGTTATGTGGATTTGAAAATTGTTTCTTACTCTTACACATGTTTCTTCAAATTCATTGTACTTTTTTCAGTGTTTTTTTCATAATGATAGTCGCATAATTTCAATTTGGCGATGTGAGAGAGGAATGTGTAATTTGGTAGCATTTTGATTCGGTTATTGAAGCTGGCACGCTGCTAGTTTTTTACGTTGTGCGGGAGTGTGGGCGCGTATTTTAAAACTGGTTTGTTTAATTAGCTGAAGCAACAGTAGATTGTTTCTGGCAATTATGAATGATGTAATATGGTGACATTTATGTCAACTTGTGTTATTACCCGTTGACTGATTAATAGTTTGAAATTAGCCTGTTGTTGGGGATAACAGATTAAATGATCTTGTGGGTTCAAGGTGAAAGGCAGGAATGCGTAGATGCTAGACCAATGCCCGTGTTCTTTTTATGCATTTCCTGTGGCCGACGGTAACACCGAGTATCGTGTTTGTTGCAGCATGGCTAATGGTGTCTGGATCACAGACAAATATTAGGTTTCTCCAAGGATCGATGTCTATGGCAGCTTGGACAAGAGGCAGTGGTAATTCTGGTACTGGCTCTAACTCGTCTGCCGGCATTGTGGCACCTCCATACCAAGACTTGATCAGTCAAGGCAACTCAAGCAGATCTTTGAGTTGCCCTCGCTGCGACCGCAAGTACGCAGTACTTTACACATTAGAACGTCATCTACGTTATGAGTGCGGTGTTGAAAAACAGTTTTCGTGTGGCGTTTGTTTTAAACGTTTCAAGCGAAGTGATGTGCTGAAGGTACACCAGCGTAATGCCAGACACATGACTGAGGAAGATTTGTAATTATTTTATTATGGTTCACATTTGACTTTGTTATATTGGATACTGCATTTTACTGTTGATTTCAAGTTCACAAATCATTTAATATTCATGAGATGTGGGTTTTATATGGATGTTGAGACTTGGCAGAGTTGTGGTGATCTTAGGTATGCCAGATGTTTGTGTCTGCATTAATTTTCAGCTTCTTGCATTTGTGCATCATTATTCCTCGAGTCTTTCGGTGAAGATTACTGCCTGTTAGAAAGTGTGGCCTGACCAGGTTTAGAACTTCTAGGAATCACATTTCCATTTAAGCGTGCTTGCTCTGTAGCGTTTTAAGGGCCAAGCTGTATTCCCAGTGTCCCAACTCATGCCTGCTTTGGAAGGCGGTACTTACTAGTAGAGCATCTTGTTTGATGAAGTTCCATGTGTGACTGGCAAGACACTATCCAACATTACAAGATATTGGTGGTGTACAATAGAAACTTATTTATTTTGCTCTGTTTTTACCAAAGTTTTCAGTGTCGGGACTCAAGTTTGTCAGTTTAATTGCTGGAACTTTGTGATTTGTGGCTAAATATGTATCAATACATTGTTTTTGTGCTGGTGTATGTATTAGCATTTTTGCCAAGTCCGTAGTTGCATCGAAGTTAATGAGATGGGTTTTTTGGAGTGTGATACTCTTTATACGTTATTTGTTGGATGCTGATGTAACATGGGTTGTAGCATTACAACAGCAGAACTGATTGTTTTTCAGCATTTGCCGCTCCACTGGGTATACAGGTGTATCCACGTAATGTCTGCCAGTACTGTGGGCGTAGGTACAAGTATCGGAGTGGTCTAGCTCGCCATCTTCAAGAATGTGATCCTACTTCGAAGAAGTTCGCCTGTCCACAGTGTCCATTTACTTTCACGAGGAAGGAGTATTTAATGAAGCATTGGGATTTATTTCACTGATACGTTACCCTTGCTGAAATATGAACCGTGTACTGCTGTTGGAAACATTTTAAGTAGATATATTAACCGTGAATCTATCGCGATCCAGATTTCTTGGCTTTTTTTATAATTTACTATTTGCGGTTTGAAGTGAGATTTTTACGTGCCTCGAAAAGTACTAATTTGGCTGTGTGAATGCAGTGCTTCAAGTACTAACATTTTTAAGTTATGTCGATATTCACAGTGTAGGTAATTTGATGATCTTGTGTTCTTTTTTGTGGTGAATATAGAGTACCTATTCCTGTGGCAGACGTGTGCAATTTTGTGTTCTGATACATACAGTATTTTGTCGCATCTTTTTGTGACACGTTCTTTGTTACTAGTTCCAACTTCTGAGGTATCTATGAAGTAGTTCCACATTTGGTGGTGTTAAAACCATGTTCTTTTTTTTACTTATTTGGTTATTTGCCTATGTCTTTGTGTGACTGGTGCAAATAAATTGTTAGGCTACTTGCCTTGACACGCGTGGTATCTTTGCAGGCATGGTAATATCATCTCAGGGCCTGCCGTATGTATACCAGTTTGAAGGTGTTTCATCTGAAGAAGATGGCATTCAGCTTCATGTTTGCCACCTGTGTGGAAAAAGCTACAAATCTCGCTCTACACTTAACAGGCATCTTCGTTACGAGTGTGGGAGAGCCCGCTTCAAATTGGAATGCTCAATTTGTGGCAGGAAGTTCTCACGACCCGATAACTTGCGTCAGCATGCGGGTATCCATATGCCAGAATATTCTGGCTATAAGGCTAGTAGTATGAGTGGTGGTTGTGGCAATGGAGGTGGGAATTCCCAGGCTATGAACAGTGTATGAACTATGATATGTGACAAGTTTTGATTTTGATTTTCTGTCTGAAACTGGAATTATCGTCTCGATTATTTGGTAAATTTGAGGGCATTGGTTTATCTGGCGTTTGCTTCTACCGATTGGCACAAGCTTGTAAATTTGAGAGCGTTGATTTATCTGGCGTTGGCTTTTACTGAATGGCACAAGCTTACGAATCTAGTCTGCAGTTTTAAATGCGTATACATATATATTTTGCTTTTTTAAATCGTAACTTGGAAGAAATGTACTGAAGTTTGGAGATCATTTGGTGGAAGAAGACATGTATGAAGCATTTTAGTTGGAAGGCTGCCATCCCCCAGGGGTACAGGATTATCTAATATTCAGGTAATTATATTTTCATGTATGCGTAGAATGAAGGATTATTGCTTAGTTTCAGTGTTATTTTTTTAAGTGCAAATTCTTGAGATTCAAGGTGTCTTCACCTGTGTTAGTCATCTGGGATGTATGTTGGAGTGTAGTGCCTTTGGTCGCAGTAGTCAGGACACTGACCTCTAGGATGAAGGCACTGTTTCTCTAATGCCAGTAAATATTCAGTGGTTGACACTTCGTAATATCTTGAAGGCTTTAGCGCAAAATTATTTAGACAGGGCAGATGTCCTGTGTATTTCTATCAGTGTATGCTGAAATTTCACTTTGTTTTTGGCTAGTGGTATTCTGAGATCTGATGCTGTGTGGCCTGGTTACTTGCATTTTTGAGGGACTTAACTACTGCCTGCAGTGTGGAGGTAGTGGGTTCCTCTTAAGTGTTTTTGTGCATTTGCCAGACTGCATGCAGCCTCATGAAGGTAACCTTGAATCTCTCATTGTTTTAGCATTAAGTGTTTTAAATGATGGCTGCTTGTCTGTAGGAAATGTTTTAAGGAGGGATGTTTTGAGCATAATTTTCTGTATAGCGTGTTCGGAACCTGATGGCACATGGGAGGGGAAGTGAAGGGGAAAAATGCGAATAGAGTGGGTAGCCAGCAGCTTTGCACTGTACGTCGGAACACGGTCTATACAATTGCTGTCCGTTGGTCCGTGCTCCTCGACTGCCGGTAGTCGACTGAACTGACACCCCCGCCGATTTAAATGAACTCGTCTGTCTCGCTGAAAGACCAAGTCTGGTTTCTGCGTGTGTGCCATCACGTTTTGAACGTGCTATACCACACCTATGGTCATGTCATGAACTTCATGGGTGCACATGACATGGAGTAGATGATTTCACAAGCTTTGCATTTTGTCATAAATATGTATGCCAGTGTTAAGTAGGGTAATCATAGGTAAGTGAATGAAGAAATCATGCACAAGTTTTTTTTGGGGGGGGGGAAGCTCAAATGCTACTTGCCTTACTGAAGAAGGAATTTTACTCATGTTGGCATGCAGGATGAGTTTTGATGAGTATTATCGGTGATGATATAATGTAGAAAGTTGATTCCTGTGAGCTCTGATTTATCGGCCAGTATTGTGGCAGCGTGGAGTTTGGTACAGTTAAATGTTGCTTCAAGTTTTGAAAATCCAGCCATTCATATGCTAACACAGCATTCCTGCAGTTTCCTGCACGTGAAATATTTCCATCGACACCATCATCACAGATAAGGTTCTCTGGTTGAAGAATTTGTGAATTATACATAAGGACTTCAGGGGTTTCCGTTACCTTGATGTATGGGCAACGTCAAGCAGTTATGAGCTTCCAAATGCAAATGTTCGTGCACTTCCAGCCGTATGTTAAGGCATAAACGTAGTGAGTCAGAACTGTAGCTTCTATATCAAATGACATATGATTATTTGGTACAATACGAATTTAATAAGGAAAATTTTATTTATGAACATTGTAATTTGGATGCTCATTACTGCTTTGCCACCAATACAGTTCATACGTTTGTATGACACGCTGAATGAAGCCACCTTTAACTTCACAAAAAAAAAACCTTTTTTAGGCTTTCTTACCACAGCCTACTTTTTCAGGAATGATTGACTTAATGTTGGATTGGTTTGTGTAATGTGTTGAGGCTCACTACAGTAGGTGCTGTAGGCTGTAACCTTGTCTATCACTTGTGATTGTTATCGTAATTGGCAGGCTTGGTGGTACAGTCACTCCTTGTGTACCATGTAGCAGGCCTGATAAAGTTGATAAGCTTGCAGCCTTCTGAATCAGATACTACCTTCACACGTTACGCGAATCAGTTCAGAGGCATGGCAGATGCCATGACCTGCTAGGTTGTCGTGTTGACTAGGAATTGCTTGCTTTGTGGGAAATGATGGCAGTGTATTTCATTTGGTTGGTACCAAATCACGTGGTGTCACTTCCCTGAAGAAGTAATCTTGGTCTTGGAGGATTCATATCTTCCAGGCTCTTGGCATCATGTCACCTGGTAATAAGCAGTGTTATGGACTGCTGTCCCCCCACACTAGGGTGAAGCAGCCTGAGACCAGAAGTACCTCATTTTAATTCTTGGTCATGACCAGATGCATGGAGTGAATGGAGAACAAGATGGCAAGACCCAGAAATCTTGGAATCCTGTTCTTATTTGCAGCATGCATGTGTGATCAGGAATTAAAACAGTTCTAATTTGAAACAGATGAGCGAGGGTTTGACAGATGGTCATTGCGATATCTGCGTTCAGTAAGGACAGGGTCTGCAAGAAGCCTGACTTCGCTTATGTAGTCTCACATATTCATTTCTGTTACTCTAAGCTGGAGTGGTACCAATCCAAATCCTGAATCCATAACTACCACACCATTTCCATTATCCCACCATTACACATTGGGGTAGGGGAGAGGGATCAGCCAGGACCGGAGAAGAACTTCGAGCCAGTCGTCGTGGAGATGCGTTCCAGCACCGAGTATTGGGGCACCAGTGGCTGCTGCTGTTAGTCTCAACATTATATGACAGAGTAAGTATTTTCTTCAGTGTAGTGGGGAACATAACTGACTAGAGGTGTAGGTCTTGACAAAAGTTTTTCCCTAATACTCAGTGATGTTTGTAAACTTGATTTTATGTTTGTGTGCATGAGGTTATCAGCCCTGTATGATTTGTGTCTTTTTTTTTTTTTTGTATGGGGTATTTTTTAAGTTTTTTTGGGTTTTGCCCATTTTACATAACGGAAACGAAAGCACTTTTGACGTGTGTTAGCAAAGTTCTGCACATGCGCTTATGTTGGTACTTTCCTACTGAATTACGTGGTGTTGCATACCCAGGGTGTAATCTTGTATCTTCCAAAATTGGGGCACAGCTACAAAATTGTGGAAAGTATGAGTGCAAGTTTTTTTTTTTTTATCAGTATTACCTTCGTATCTGTTGATGTCTGGTTTCATTTTGCTGTTTGAGATTCTAAGTCTGTGAATGTGCACATAACTGCACTTCCTATTATGACTATTATAGAACAGACATTCATTTTAACACATTTTGCTGCAAACATAATCCAGTATATCTTGGCATGGAGGGAAGTAAATTGCTGTTATGTGCTGCAGTTAATGTCACTTTGTATTTAATTTGGGGAACTCATTAATTTTGCAAGATAATTCTGTTAGTGGGTGCATGTGTTTATTTTTATCTGTGACAGGAGGGAACTTTTATTGAGATCTGTGGCTGGGAAGTAGTTGCTCTGAGCCAGGAACTCTTGCTGATTTCTGAGAATCGTCAAATTGACATCTTGGTCCTCAGCAGCATTAGAGTTGTCCCAAGAATTTGTAACTGTGTGTACTAGTTTTGCAAAATGTTTAACGCATAATAATGGACTGAGGATGGCATTGCGCCATGAAACCTGTGTCCTTGAGGCCCGAAAGTGAGATAGATGTCCTGCAGTGGCACTTCAACAGTGCCATCACTGCAGTAGAAGTGGAATTTTGAAGGACAGTGCATTGAACCCCAGTGTGGGCCTCTGTGTCAGTGACAGTGGGTATTGATTTCCATCTTGCCTTGTTTCTTGAATTAATGAGTGCAGAGAGTATCTTGCTGCATTTGGAATGTCTTACGTGTAGTGGCTGTGGTAAAATCAAAACTGATTGTTTATATTCCTTGCATTTGTGCGGTGGTAACCACCATGTTGCACATTTTAAAAATAACCCAGATGTAATGGGGAACAGACTTCTTTCTAGATCAATGGTACTTGTAGTAAAGCTCCAGTATTGACTGTTGTAAGGGTTAAATAATTCAGTAGGATTTGTTTTTATCAATATAATTTTCCTAAATTAACGTAAGGAATATATATGATTTGCTGAAGGGTAGTGTATAAACTACATTTGAAATATTTAGTTTCGTCTAAAAAAACTGGCGCAAATCTACTTCCCAGCTGCAAACTTGATGGCTTGAAATTTACTAGAATGTATTAGATTCAATACATTTGCCTTATCAGGTATCTGGAGAGGAATTTTCTGCACGTGGAAGAATCCATATTTGAGGAGCTTCACCAGAGCTGTGGAAGACTGTGTGATGCCTGGATTGCTGCATCGAGTCACATGTATGTATTTGTACCAGTAACAAGTTTTTGTCTCCTTTTGATAAACAGTGGTAATACTAGTAAATTTGTAATGTGGGCTTCAAGTTTTTGTTGTCGGAGAGATAAAGTGAGCACTTAATGAACTAGTCTGTGCATGTGATAGTATACCATCCAGTGATGAATTAATGTTTACTAGTACATTAAACAATAGCTGCATGCATTCCATATTTTTCAGATTAAGTGCCAATTTCCAAGTAAAATTGTAAGCAATACTGGCGACACTGCATACAAGGTGTACAGTGTTTTAATATGTGCCATGTTACAGTAACGTTAACAGTTACTTGGAAACCAGAATTTGTTTCTATTCCATATTATAGTATTGATTGCTTTAGGACTGAGAAGTGCAGGGAATTACAGAAGATTCATTTAGGAAGTTAGCGCCCAGCACCACCCATCCCACACCTCCCCCCACCCTCCCCCCCCCCCTCCCCCACCCTCTCCGCGTCCGCTTCCTCCTGCCTCACTGTC